>Ga0210400_10000159_pt1 | contig 89385 bp, 51 predicted proteins | sample IncBWH26MmetaG_FD_155456 | JGI IMG/M metagenome (GOLD analysis project Ga0210400, IMG submission 155456) | Forest soil microbial communities from Barre Woods Harvard Forest LTER site, Petersham, Massachusetts, United States - Inc-BW-H-26-M | ecosystem: Environmental > Terrestrial > Soil >... | reverse complement strand
TTCCGACACGCATACGACTGCCGTTTACTTTTTCTGGTTCTCGGTGTCGCTGGCGCTGTGGTCGGCGCAGGGGCTTTACGCCCGCGCTTTCTATGCGGCCGGCGACACGCTGACTCCCATGGTTGCGGTGACGGTGATCACGAGCGCCTCGCTCCCGGTATATTCGCTGCTCTTTCACACCTATGGAGTGGTTGGCCTGGCCTGGGCCTCCGATATTGGCATTGGAGCGAATCTGTTTGCATTGGCATGGCTGCTGCACTACCGCAAAATGGTTTCGCTCGGAACGCTGCGTTGGGGGGAGTTAGGTAAGTCGGCAGTGATTGCCGTGGTCGCGGGCGGCATTAGCCTTGGAGTAGCCGACAGTGTTACCCAACTCGTCTCGGGCTACGGCAGCCGCTTCGCCGACGTGCTGCAACTCGTCGTAATCTCGCTAACCTGGGCCGCAGCAACTGTCGTGGGACTGGGGCTACTGAAATCGCAACTGCCCAACGACCTGCGGCGGAGGAAGACCGCTTATCCCGCAGTCGCAGAGGGCGAGAGCAAGGAGATTATGGGGGCGGGAACGCAGCCATGAGCATTTATGTCGAGATTTTTATCTGCGGCAGCATGGACGAGCTCGGGGAGAAAACCCAGGAACCTAAACTGCACGAACGGTGGGATCTCCGCTTTTCACAGATCGACTATCTCCCCCGTTTGCCGGGAGAGCCTCAGAGATTCGTGTATTCAACTCGAATCGGCGCAGGCCTGCGAATTAGCGGTGAGGGCGAAAGTACAGGAGAGCGCGATGATTTGTCTGGCCAGCGCACTTCAGCGCTCAAGTTTTGGTCGAAGGATTTCAAATCGCTGATCGAGGTAGGTTCCGGGTATTGGCAATACACTCCAACCGAGAACGGTATTCGCTTTCTCACCTCCTACGATTACCGCACTCGATTTGGCGCGACCGGCCAGATCGCGGACAGCCTCGTGTTCCGGCCACTGATCGGCTGGACGACCGCGTGGAGCTTCGACAGGCTCCGCCTGTGGATTGAGAAAGGCATACCCCCAGAGGCTACTCGCAACTCAGCCGTAGTTTACTTCTTGACCCGCGTAACGATCGCGCTTGTCTTTTTCTACCATGGACTGGTCCCAAAGCTATGGTTTCGCAGTCCCGATGAGTTGGATATGCTGCGCAACCTGGGCGTAGCTTCATTCGCCTTGCTTACACCAGTCGCGGGATGGATGGAGATCGGTTTCGCTTTGCTCTTGATTATTCTGTGGCGAGCGCGCTGGCCGCTGTGGATAACGATTTTGGGCATGATCGTTGCAACTGCGTCCGTAGCCCTGGGCTCTCCTAGTTATTTTCACAAAGCTTTCGATCCACTAACTCTCAATCTTTCGGTTGCAGTGCTTGCGGCCTGCGGGCTGGTCGTGGCTGAGAACGTTCCCACGGCGAGCCGCTGCCATCGAGAACCCCCTCGGGGCGAGCGATGAAATCAATCTACGAGCAGGCCCTGGGTGAAAAGTTCAAGCTTCTGCATCCTCGCATTCAGGAAAGGTTCGGGTTTAGCAGCCGCGACAATCTCGCGTGCATCGGCACGGGGACGATGGACGAACTCTGGCACGGAAAACCCTACACGCTGCCTTTCCTCTATCTCGGAAGTGCGCGGCGCATCATGTTTCCTGAGCGCGGCCAGTCTGTGCCCTTCACGATTCGAAACTATGCGTATGTAGACGAATACGGGCGCGAGACCGTGACCTGGATTCGAAATTTCGCCATCCGCACGCCCAGGCGCTTTGACGCTTACATGATCTTCAGCCAGCAGCGCGGGCGGATTGTGGATTATCTGGGGACCCACCAGCATCTCGCCGTCGATATCGATTTGTCGGTAGATGAGCGTGGAGGGCTTAGCCTTCGATCTGGCGCGCAACGTTTCTACGAGGGTTGGGTCAACTTCAGTTTCCCCCTGCTCTTCTCCGGTATCGCAAAAGTCTGCGAGTGGTACGACGACAAGGACCAGCGTTTCCACATCGAGGTGAATGTAGCAAATCAAACCTGGGGACCGCTGTTTGGGTACCGAGGTTCCTTCGACATCGAGTGGCGGACTGTTGACAAGGCTCAAATTCCCGCAGATATCCTGCCCGTGCGCTGTGAGCGCAGGGAGTAGACATTCGAGGCTTGTCTTGTTTCTTTTTTCCAGACCCGACGAATCGCGGATTCGGACGATTCTTGCCAGCCAGCGAACCAGAGACTTCTCTTACCCGGAGGTCGGCGCATCTCTGGGCGATCTCCCTGCCGGTTACGCAGTGCTCAGCGGCCGGGTTGATCTAGGCCGGGGCGCGGCAGCATTCGACCGCGCGGTGCAGGTACTGTCAATGGAAAATGTTCGATGTCCCAGGCATTCAACTCTGCTGGCCCGTTCCCATTCGGCCCGGAGAAGCAGTCGCGGTAGTCATCAAGCATTTTGGGTTTTGGTCACTCAACTGTTGCAGGATTGTTTACGTGGTCGACGAAGATGGTCCGATTCGGCGCTTTGGATTCGCGTACGGCACACTGCCCCAGCATGCAGAGCGAGGCGAAGAACGGTTTTGCCTGGAATGGGACCGCGCTTCCAATCTTGTTTGTTATGACATCTTGTCTTTTTCGCGTCCCGGCAACTTTGCGGTAGGCGGACCCTATCCTCTGGCGCGACGGCTTCAGAGAAAATTCCTCCAACGCTCATTAGCCGTCATGGCTGAATCCGTGCAGCAGAAGTGAAGCGAAGACTGCCGAACGCAATTCCAAAAGAGTAATCTCGGCGACAAAAACTAAAGCGGCAGGTATTCGCAATCCCTGCGAACGCCGCCGCCAAATTAGCCTACAAACATCCCTAGCCGATCAAGCCCCAAGGCAGCCGAATCGACCCTAAGCGCAACCTACGCCCTGGCCCCAACTGCCGCGGGTTCGGAGGCTGGAATGCTTTCCTCTTTGCCGTTGGCCTTCTGCTGGCCGGGCTGGCCGCCTTTGCGAATGTCGATGCCGCCCTTGAAATAGGCACCGTCTTCGATGGAGATGCGGGCCGCCACTACGTCGCCGGTGAGTGAGCCGTCGCTACGGATATCCACGCGATCGCTGGCGGTGAGGTTGCCGCGCACCTTGCCGAGCACGACGATCTCGCGAGCATTGATGTTGGCGGCGACCACGCCGTTCCGGCCGATCGTGACTCGGTTGCCGGCCAGGCTGATCGAGCCTTCGACGCGGCCATCAATATAGAGCGATTCCGATCCTGTCACCTCGCCCTTGATCACCAGCGATTTGCCGATGGTTGCCTGGTCTGCCGTGGTTGTGGTCATCGGAGAAGTCGCCGGACGCGGGGCGCTGGCGGGTTCACTGGCCATAGGCGCAGGGGCATTCGGAGTAGACATGGTTGGACGCTCCGGCTCCGCTGGCCGGCCCGGGGTCGTAGGCTGATTCGTCGGCTTCCACATGGGTTACAAAATTCCTTTCCTTGTTGGGATTGGGATCACGTGCCGCACTTGCGTGACCAAATGGAATTGTACTCCGTCGTCTCACTTTGAGCACTGTGGAAAAGCCTTTATTTTCAATGAAGTTTCCTAACGTGGTACCTGCTTCAGTGCTGAGCGCAGGACTTGCAACCCATACTCGATGACGGCCATTTCGGCACCCTCACCGTGTAACAATTCCCGGAAAGGGTTCGACCGGGCTACAGTTCCGCAGAATTCCGGAGTATCCTCTTGGCTCGACGTTTTGGTGGATTTTCGGTTCGTCCAGCCAAAGGCAAAAATATCAGGAGCAAGACATGTTGGAACCAGCCATGATTTCCGCGCCAGTTAGAGTTGCCCGTCCCGAGCCCGGCGAGTACACGCCTTACTATGATCGCTATATTTCTCTCGTGCAAGGCGAAGAGATTTTGAACACCCTTGATCAGCAGCGCCGCCAGACGATGCTGTTGCTCTCCGGCCGTGATGAAGAGGACGGAGACATTCGCTATGCGCCAGGAAAATGGAGCGCCAAGGAAGTGATTGGTCATCTCTGCGATACGGAGCGCATCTTCGCTTATCGCGCGCTGCGCATTTCTCGAGGAGATGCCACGCCACTGGAAGGCTTTGAGCAGGATGACTACGTTCGCAATGGTCCCTTTGCGAACCGTCCCCTGAGCGATCGCGTCGAAGATTTCATCGCCGTTCGTCGCGCCACGATGTCGCTGTTTTGCAATCTCGATGAGGCCGCGTGGGCCAGGCGTGGAATTGCGAACAAAAGTGAGGTCACCGTGCGGGCGCTGGCTTACATCATCGCTGGCCACGAAGTACATCATCGGCGGATTCTGGAAGAGAAATATTTCGCGATGAGTTGAGTGGCTTTGCTGACAGCTCCCAGCCATGCTTTCCGACTCGACGATCCTCAAACACATCGCGCGCCAGCCCAAGCGCTCTGCCGGATTCAAGCAACTGGTGCGCGAACTAGGGTTGCATGGCGAGGCGCGCGGAGAACTCGACTCCCATCTTGAGAAGCTGGTCGCAGCCGGAGAACTAGTCCAGTTGAATTCCGATCGCTATGCGCTGCCGCAACCCTCGGCCAGCAAGCATGACAAGAATCTGATCGTGGGCCGGCTCACCATGCACCGTGACGGCTTCGGATTCGTCCTCCCCGATGCAAGTTCGGTGAGCGCGTCTCTCAAGTCGCGCCTGGCGGGAGATATTTTCATTCCTCCGAGCGCCGTCGGCAACGCCATGCATGGCGACCGCGTGCTGGTGGACGTTGTCGCTACCCGCCCCGATGGGCGCGCGGAAGGCCGCATCGTGCGGCCGGTTGTTCGTGCTCATCCGACAGTGGTGGGGATCTTTCACTATGGCGCCCGCCATAACACGGTGAAGCCAATCGATAGCAAGATTGGGCAGGATGTCGTGATTCCGCCCGGTATGGAGTATCCGGAAGGTACTGTGCCCCCAGAGGCCACTTTGGGGGAAGACTCTCCAAAATCTGAACCACAGAGATCAGAGGGGTCACAGGGAAAGACCAGATCCGTTGACCGCGTACTCGGCGACGAAGCCGCGCGCCCGACGGCATGGGACGATCTGGAAGGTGTGGTCGTCGACGTCGAAATCACCGACTGGCCGACGCCCACGCAAAATCCGCGCGGACGAGTGATTGAGATTCTCGGCCGCCAGGACGACTTCGGCGTCGATGTCGAGATTATGATTCGCAAGTTTCACCTGCCGCATCATTTTCCGGAGCCCGCGCTCGCCGAGGCGCGCGCAATTCCGGGCGAGATTCCGGCCAGGGAAATCGACCGCCGAAAAGATTTTCGCAGCCTGCCGATCGTCACCATCGACGGCGAAACCGCGCGCGACTTCGACGATGCGGTTACGGTGCGCCATCTCCCCGGCGGAAATTTCGAATTGCAGGTTCACATTGCCGACGTGGCACAATATGTCACGCCCGATAGCGCGCTTGACCAGGAAGCGCGCCTCCGCGGCACCAGCGTTTATTTTCCTGACCGCGCCGTGCCCATGCTTCCGCTCGAACTCTCGACCGACATTTGCAGCCTGCGGCCGCACCTTGACCGGCTGGTGCTGTCGTGCGTGATGCAGATTGATCCTCATGGAGAAATCGTCGGCTATGAACTGAGCGAAGGCGTGATTCGTTCCGCGGAGCGCATGACGTATACCGCCGTGAATGCTGTACTGGAGGGCGATGCGGCGGCGCGTGAGCGCTATGCCGCGCTGGTCCCGACATTCGAAACGATGCGCGACCTGGCGATGATTTTGAATCGTAAACGGCAGCGGCGCGGCTCGATTGATTTCGATCTGCCGGAGCCGGTCATCGAATTCGACGAATTCGGCTTGATGAAGAGCATCACACGCTCCGAGCGCAACATCGCGCACCGGCTGATTGAGGAATTCATGCTCTCGGCCAACGAGTGCGTGGCGCAGTATCTGGAATCGAAACACATCGTGTCGCTGTACCGGATTCACGAGAAGCCGGATGCTAAGCGTGTTTACGATTTCGAAGTCATCGCTGCGACCTTCGGATACTCCTTGGGGGTCGGCCCCTTGCCGATTCATCGCGTGCAGTTTAAGAGCGATCGCCGCGCCGCGCGGGGGAGCGGCAAACAAGCTCGCACGATGGAGATCCCCAAAGACGTCCACATTACCCCGCGCATGTATCAGAAGCTGGCCGCCAAGATTTCAGGGAAGCCGGAAGAACGCATCCTGAGCTACCTGATGCTGCGATCGTTGAAGCAGGCTCGGTATTCCGAGGAGAACGTTGGCCACTTCGCGTTAGCTGCAAGCAGCTACACGCACTTCACGTCGCCGATCCGGCGTTATCCCGATTTGATCGTGCACCGCATCTTGAAGAACGTGCTGAGCGACTCGGCGGAACGTCATGAGGGCCCCGTCACAATCGGAGTTTCTCCCATCTCTGCTGAGGGAGAGCGCTCGCGTGCCGAGGTTGCGCCGTCGCCCTGGTCGAAGCGCCGCGATCGGAGTGAGCACCCTGAGGCCACTGAAGCCCTGGGTGGGCCAATCTCCGTCGAAGAGCTGCGCGAGATCGCCGACGAGTCCAGCCAGTCCGAGCGCCGCGCCGACGAAGCCGAGCGCGAACTCATGGAGTGGAAGAAGGTCAAGTTCATGCAGGACCGCGTCGGCGAAGACTTCGACGGCCTCATCACCAGCGTCACCAAATTCGGCTTCTTCGTCGAGCTTACCGATCTATTCGTCGAAGGCCTGGTCCCGCTGAATACGCTCGCGGATGACTTCTACACATATCACGAGAACACTCGCGAAATCATCGGCCAGCGCTCGCGCAAAACTTACAGCATGGGACAGAGAATTCGTGTCCTGGTGGACCGGATTGATCCGGTGGAGAAGAAGATACAGTTCGCGATTCTGGAAGAAACACCGGCGAGGCCACCGTCGCGAAAGTCGAAACGCAAGCGTAAATGATGCTCCCGTTCGATTCTGTGATCCCCTGTGCCCCCTGTGTTAAGGGTTTTGGAACACTGCCTAATTCTCGCGCTTCGCGCGCGAAACCGCCCCGCTGATGGTAAAATCCTCTAGTTAAACCCCATCCGCCGCGGACGAAGCAGCGGGTTCCTTCCTAGTCGGGACGTGGCTCAGCCTGGTAGAGCACTCGCTTGGGGTGCGAGGGGTCGGCAGTTCAAATCTGCCCGTCCCGACCATTACTTCTTTGAGGCACTTGCCGCGCTCAGGATCTAGCTTGCGAAAAGGACGCAAGTCAGGCAGTACTGCACCTGTGGTAGACTTTTGCGATCTGTCCCTCCCCCCCACGTCACAAGAAGTGAGGTTCGCTATGACCCGCCTTGAATTGCTTCGCTGCGGTCGCTTGCTATGCGCTTTGGCCGCTCTGATTTGCTTTGTGGGAATCGTCACGCCGGCGCAGGCGCAGTTCGAGACCTTTGCTACACAGAAGCTGCCGAATGAGACTCTGGGAATTGTTACGGGGGACTTCAATCATGACGGCAAGATAGATGTTGCCACCGTCGGCGACTATCTCTCCATATTCCTGGGCAACGGGGATGGGACCTTTCACCCTGCTGTTAACTACACCGCGCTGGGCTACTGGATCGCCGTCGCTGATTTCAACAAGGACGGCAACCTCGACTTGGTGACCGCAAACGGCGACAACAGCGTCAGCGTATTCCTTGGCAACGGCGACGGCACGTTTCAGTCTCCGAAAATCTCACACACGACCAACAACTGCTCGTTCGTAGCGGTAGGCGATTTCAACGGCGATCACAAGATGGATCTAGTGGTGCTCAATTCAGGCATCAGCATCTTGCTGGGCAATGGGGACGGCACATTTCAGGCGCCAATTGATAACAATTCATTCCCCGGCGGTGCCTCGTGGGTGGCAGTCGGTGACTTTAACAATGACCATCGCACCGATGTCGTCGCAGTGGGAAATTACTACGGCATCCTGCTGGGGAACGGCGATGGTACGTTGCAAAATGCCACCTACTCTTCGTTTCCCTTTTCGATTTGGTCCGTAGCGACCGGTGATTTCAATCGCGACGGCAACCTAGATATGGCGATTGGCGAGTATCAAACTGGTGGAGTGTTCGTATTTCTGGGCAACGGCGACGGAACCTTCCAGCAATGGGCGGATTATTCAGCCGGCCAAGGGGACGGAGTTCTGGTCCAGGACTTTAATCACGACGGAATCCTCGACATTGTCATGGGCACCGGGCTACTCGCGGGCAATGGAGACGGGACCTTCCGGCTGGTGGGAGGGATTCCTACTCCTGCGGCAGGCCTCAGCGGAGGATTGGAGGCCGCTGGCGACTTGAACGGAGATTCGCTGCCCGACCTGGTTTACATCGACAATGTGGCCGGCGTTATTACGACCTTGCTTAACACCGGCGTCGCCATCTTCTACCCTTCCACGCCGATCACATTCGCAACGCAGCTTGTTGGCACAACCAGCGCGCCACTCACGGCAACGATCACGAACAGCGGCAGTTCGCCCCTGACTGTCTCATCGGTTAACTCCAGCGGACCACCGTTCCACACGCGAACCACCTGCCAGGGAAAGATTGCGCCTGGCGCGAATTGCAGCATCATGGCAACCTTCAGTCCAAAGACCATAGTCCCTACTTCCGGCACCATTACGATCCACGACAGCGCTTCCTCGAAACCTGAGTTTATCGATCTCGTGGGAACGGGAACCGTCGTAAAGGTAGTTCCGCGAGGGGTGTCATTTGATCGGCAAAAATCCGGCACTCACAGCCACTCGAAAAAAGTCGTGGTGACCAACACCGGCAGCACGCCGCTGGATTTTCAGGGCTCCATCGGCATTGGGGGAGAGGATTACTTCAACTTCTTCGAGAGCAACGACTGCCCTACAGCGCTGCCGGCCGGGGCTAGCTGCTTGGTGCATGTAATCTTCGCGCCCAGACACTCGGGACTGCTCATCGCCTCGCTCTTCATCGGTGCCTCCGGGGGCGGCGGTGTACAGACGGTTCCTCTCTCCGGCATCGGCGACTAGCAGGTCATCCAGATCGATGGGTCCAAACCACGACCCGCGAACCAAGAAAAGTACTTTGACGGAGCGGATATTTCCCGGAAAATCATGAGAAGCCAGACCTGAACGCGCTCTTCGACGCGCCACCGTCGCAGCTCTTTCGATACTTCAGTTGCACCCACTCCACACTTGGGGGAATTCGTATGTCCGGGCAAGTCATTTTGTACTTCGAAGATCAGGCGGACGCGCTACGCTTCGCATTGGCGGCAGGATCGGTCATGGCGGGGGATCGCGCTCAGGTCACACAGGATCTGATTCAGGAAACAGCGCGCGTCAGCCGAATCCGCCTGGATGCGGCGAATGCGGGCGGCAAAAAGGCAAACCCGGAGCGCGTCGCGTAACGCGTCAACTCTTAAGGTCAGGCCCTAAGTGCCGATTTCCGCCCAGGGCACAAACCCTAACGCCCAAGATCTAATCCGCTATCCAGTCCGCCGCGCGGAAAGCAAATTCAGTATCTCGCGCAACCCCTGGCGGATGTTCTGTAATTGGGCGGGCGATTGCGTGGGGAATGGAATCGCCGCCTGTCCTCTATCGGCTTTCGCTTCGGAGCGAAGTTGTTGACGTGCGCCTACGATGGTGAATCCCTGCTCGTAAAGCAGTTGCTTGATGCGGAGAACGCTTTCCACGTCGCGCCTGCGATACATGCGTTGGCCGGTGCTGCTCTTGACCGGCTTCAGTTGCGGAAACTCGCTCTCCCAAAAGCGCAGCACATAGGCGGGCAGACGGCACAGCGTCGCCACTTCGCCGATCCGGAAATAAAGCTTATCCGGGATGAATATCACATCTGCCTTGCTCTTGACGGCACTCTTTTTCCTGGATGTCATCTGGTTCGCAAGCCGTGGTCAATATTGTGACACAGCCCAAGCGCAGCATGGAGAATTTTACGACTGCTGAACAGGCACTGGCGATTCAGCAACGGCACGGGGCACAGGCCTAAGGGTTCCACGAGTCAACGGAGCGCTAAACGGAAACGCCTCTCAAGAGGTGCTTCTCCTGAGAGGCTGGTTGAAATTCTCGGCCCGTGCGAAGTATCGTTTCGCCGAACAATTAGTGTTTCTTCTTTTTTGCCTTCTTCTTCGTTGCCATGAAGGTTCCTCCGTGTGAACGTTTTTCCCTTGCAAAGGTTCTGAATACTGGGCCCAAATGCCTAATGCCACCCAAGTTGTGGTACGGGCAGCATCCTTAACACAAGATATTGAGGCAGTGTTAACAGAGTGTCAACAGAAATTTGCACTCTGGAAGAGATTTTCCTGGGAAAAGGGGATTCTGGGAACGCAACAGGACTCTGCGGAAGTCCACGCATCAGCGACGGATTCTTTGGAATGTCACGCGCTCTTCGGTTCGATCGCAACCTTGCCCGATGCGCAGCGACTGGTTCCTCGTTCGCGATTCCGGTACACTGCGCCTCAGGCCGCGCGATCCTGAAATGCGCGTTGCGAAAGCGGCCGCTGCGCGGAGTTAAAATCGAAAAGGAGTGTCCATGCACATCGTTAAGTCGGTTGGCGTGTTATCGGTTGCGAAAATCATGGGGTTGATCGAGGCTTGTCTGGGATTGATCTTCGCTCCTTTCTTCCTCCTGATTGGACTGGTGGGATCGATCGCCGGTCAGCAGAAGACTCCTTTCGCGGGTATGTTCGGAGTCGTATTCGCCTTGTTCATGCCGGTCCTGTACGGCATCCTCGGATTCCTCGGCGGAGCGATCGGGGCGCTGCTCTATAACCTTTTCGCTAAATTAGTTGGCGGCTTTGAACTGGAGATGGAGGTGCAGTCGCAAACCCTGAGTGCGCCCTATCCGATTGTCCCTCCGCCTACTCCAGCACCGAATCTGTAAGGGAGATCTTATGTCCGACATCGCATCTCACTATCTCGATGAGGCACGCCGGCAATTTCGCGGCCACAAGCGTATGGGTGAGCGCGCAATGGAACAACTTCGCGATGCAGACCTTTTTGTCACGCTCGATCCGGAGGCGAATTCGGTCGCAACGCTGGTCAAGCACCTGGCGGGGAATATGCGCTCGCGCTTCACCGATTTTCTGACCACTGACGGGGAGAAGCCCGACCGCTTTCGCGACCGCGAATTTGAGCTGAGCCCCGCAACCAGTCGCGACGAAGTGATGAAATGGTGGGAAGAAGGATGGGCCTGCGTCTTTGCCGCGGTCGACGCTCTTAAGCCCGAGGACGTCACGCGCACGGTAACGGTTCGGGGCGAGCCGCACACGGTGATGCAAGCCATCAACCGGCAGATTGCGCACTATGCCCAGCACACCGGACAAATCGTCTTCCTGGCTAAGCATCTGCGCTCGGGCGAGTGGAAGACGCTGAGCATCCCGCGCGGAAAGTCAGAGGACTATAAGACGGCTTCGCCCAAATCTGACAAAGGATTGACGCCGCGGCCTTCGGCTTGACGTTCGGAAAGTGACAACAGTGAGCAGGGACCACGCCATCAGTAAATAAAGACCTGCACCACAAAGCTTAAACCGCAAAGATCGCGAAGGGTAACCGTCCACCCTTATCCCAACAGACCCTCTCAAAAAAGATCACCAAGAAATAAATAAATGACCCCGAAATCCTGCGCACGTCGCGTTAACCAGTGAAGGCAGAAAAAGTTCCTCTGGGCCGGCGTAGCAATCCAGCCCAATGCTCCGAGGAACGTTCGACGCCAAACTCAAAGACGGTTTCGGAGGTTTTATGCAGAGCCACGCTACTCATATCGTCGGGAACCAGCAGGATTCGTGCCAGCCCGGCTCCCGAATTTCGCAACACTTCAACAAACTGTCGCGGCTATGTTCCGTGGTGTTGTTGGCCAGCCTGAGTCTGCCGGCGCTCGCGGCGGACCAGACACCTACAACTCCGAAAGTCACCCAGCAATCTGCGCTGAACGCCTACGCCAAGACGCCCTTGACCTTCGAACCCAATCGGGGCCAGACCACTGAACAGGTGGATTTCGTCTCCCGCGGTCCCGGGTACACGCTTTTCCTGACTAAGACAGAGGCGGTCCTCTCTCTTCAAAAACAGATCAAGACCGGTGAAACTGGGGCGAGAACGAATTCCGTTTTGCGCCTGCTCTTTGATGGCGCGAATTCGAATGCACAAGTGTCCGGCCTCGACGAGTTGCCTGGCAAAAGCAACTACCTCATCGGCAACAATCCGACGGTGTGGCAGACCAGCCTTCCCAACTTCGCTAAAGTTCAATACCGCGAAGTATACCCAGGCGTTGATCTTCAGTATTACGGAAGCCAGCGTCAACTTGAGTACGACCTGGTGGTCGCCCCCGGCGCTGACCCGAGCCGGATTGCTTTTCATTTGCAGACGGATCCCATTTCCAGCAACGCGACGAGGAGCATCGATCTCGCGGTGCGCGTCGACGAGAACGGCAATTTGGTAAATGCGAAGCATGCCACTCAAGTACTTCTCCACAAACCCACGGTCTATCAGACTTTGTCGAACCAATCCGGAACGGCTGAAAAAAGGCTGATTGACGCTAACTATGTTGTGAAAGCGCAGAATCAGGTGAGAATCCAGTTGGGCGTCTATGACAGAACGCAGCCTCTGGTAATCGATCCCGTCGTCGTTCCCTTCTACTCCACTTATTTCGGTGGAAAGGGTAACGACTATGGCTATGCCATCGCCGTGGACCCCGCCGGGAATGCCTACATCACCGGCAGTACTGCTTCGCTCAACTTTCCAGTAATTCCGGTTCCACCGCTTTGCGTTGTCGTCCAGTGCGCGAATTTAGGCGGTGTTGACGCGTTTGTGACGGAGTTGAATCCGGCTGGATTCCCCGTCTATTCCACCTATCTCGGCGGAGGAGGCAATGACTACGGTTACGGGATCGCCGTTGATAATGCCGGACGCGCTTACGTTACCGGAAGTACGACGTCGCCGAATTTTCCAGTTTTTCCACTCGGACCGTGCGTCGTCATCCAGTGCGCCCTCGCGGGTCCTACGAACGCCTTTGTTACGGAGCTGCAACCGGGAGGCGGGGCATTCGTCTACTCAACCTATCTGGGCGGCGAGCATACCGACTATGGCCGAGCAATCACTCTTGATCCTGGCGGCAACGCCTTTGTAACCGGATACACAAACTCTAAACTCTTCCCGATCTTCCCGAAGCCGGGTTGTTTCCAATGTGTACTGGGCGGAGGGTTCGACGCGTTCGTCACTGAAATCCAGCACGTTGGTGCCGGCGCCGGGCTTGTGTACTCGACTTATTTGGGCGGCAAACTGAATGACTTCGGCTACGGCATCGTGCGCGGCGCCAACGACGATGTATTTGTCACAGGCGGTACGCTGTCTCCGAACTTCCCAGTGACGGCTCCAGCGTGCTACCAATGCGTTCCCCAGGGCCTTTCGGATGCCTTCGTCTCACATGTCAGCACGGCGGTGGCGGGAGTCGTCCACCTGTTCAATTCCACATACGTGGGGGGTAAGGGTAACGACTATGCTTATGGCATCGCCGTGGATCCTCAACAATTTGTTTACATCACTGGCAGCACAAGCTCCAACCCATTCCCGCCCAACGTTCCCTGCGCCGGCTACTCCTGCGTTTATGGCGGAGGCGTATCCGATGCCTTCGTCACCAAACTGGATCCCGGCTTGCTGGCCGTGGCCTACTCCACGTATCTGGGTGGAGTTGGAACAGACGTGGGTCGCGGCATCGCGGTCGATGCCAACTTCTCCGCTGATGTTACTGGTTACACCACTTCGAACAACTTCAACGCACCCCAACCAAACTGTTTTCAATGCGTGATCGGCGGAGCGAACGACGCCTTTGTCAGCAGTCTGACTCCGGCGGGGAACGCGCTGATCTATTCCACGTATCTCGGCGGGTCGGGCAATGATTACGGATACGGCATCGCGGTGAACACGCTCTTCAACCCGACGTTTGCCTTCGCAACCGGCAGTACGACCTCTGCCGGCGTGCATCACTTCCCGCTGGTCGGTTGCTTCCAGTGCGCCAACGCCGGCGGCAGTGATGCGTGGGTGGCCGGACTTCCATAGTCGGAAATCCAGCTGCTCGATTCTTCCACTTCGTCTCGGACGCGGGGCTCATGGGCCCCGCGTCCTTTATTTTCGCAGGCGCGGAATCTTCTCAGTGAGGTTTCGCGGGTAGCAGTCAGTTGGAACGGCTGTCGCCGTTTTTAGCCGCGTTAAAGGAAAGTGCGGCACCTCCAGCAATACCAGAGTCTTCACCATAGTGAGCCGATACCAGAGGAATCTCCTTGCAGCGCTGGTTCACACAGCAACTTGGCAGCATGTCGCTGATCTGCCCTAAAAACGGCTTGAGCATCGACGCCACTCCACCGCCCACAATCATGATGTCAGGCTCCAGCAGGTCGACTATATTGCCGAACCAAAACGCCAAAAGCTCCACCGTCTCCTGCAAGACCTCCTTTGCGACTGCGTCTCCCCGGGTGAAGGCCTCACCAACCATACTGCTCGTAATGTGGTCGATTTTTCCTTCGCTCAAGTCATCAAGGCCGGAGGCCCGCCCACCTTCGAGTTTGGCGCGCGCCCTGCGCGCAATGGCCGGCCCAGCGGCGAGTGCTTCGATGCAGCCGAGCTTGCCACAGCCGCAGCGAGGTCCCTTGTAGTCGATGCTCATGTGTCCGCCCTCGCCTGCCGCGCCGGTGCGGCCGTGATAGATGCGTCCGTCGATCAGGATGGCCGTGCCAATTCCGGTTCCAATGGTGGCATAGAAAACATTGCGATAGCCGCGGCCCGATCCCCACAAGGTTTCCGCCAGTCCGGCCGCATTGGCATCGTTATCCACCTTGACCTGGACCCGGTAACGTTGCGCGATCTCGGCAGCCAGAGGAAAATTCCGCCAGCAGGGCAGGTTGGGTGGATTAAGAATCACTCCAGTCTTCGGATCGAGCGGCCCCGGTGCGCAGATGCCGACGCCTCGAATCAAGGCAGGCGCGCTTCCCGGATTCGGTGCTTGCGAGGACGCTACATCAATCGCCTTGATCACCGAGGCCAGCGCATTCGCGGCGCTCTCAGCGGACAACATGGGATTGCGGTTGTGGCTTAAAATCCGTCCAGTCGGATCGACCTGGCCGGCAGCAACCTTCGTGCCGCCAATGTCCACTCCAATCACGACATCGTCCTCAACTATCGCGGAGACCATTTTTCTCCTCTGTGCGCCAACGTAGCCGATGATACCGCAGCTATCGTCTTACTCGGGCAATGCTTCGAGGTTCAGGACTTCGAATGGTTTCAACGTGAAGATATGTAGTTCTCCGGAAACCAGCACGATGGGCTTGTCCTCGCGATCCCGACGCCATGGGCTGTGAGCTAAGAATTTGCTGAGCGCCCCGGCAGACAACTCGAAGGCTTTGGCCAGATCGATCGAGAAGCGCTGAGCCTTGTCGCTCGGATTACGCAGGGTCAAAATTCCCTTAGCCGGCGACCACGCCGCCCACCCATATACCTCCAACTTGTTCGGGTCGCCTCCGACCCAGTGAGTATCGACCAAGATTTCCGCATGGCTGCGCGACCAGTTGGCGGCTTCGGCCAGCGTGTCCCAGTCCTCGTCTGACAACAGTGAGTGCGTAATGTACATCTCCTGCAATTGCGTGCCAGTGCCGAAGTACGAATGGACCTCGTTCGCAAAGTCCTTGCCGGGATCCGTGTCGAGATGCTCGGCCTGCCGTGCATAAATCAGCCCGTGCAACATGAGAGAGTTCAAGGGAAACAGGGGTCCTTTCAGCACGACGCCGTGGTAAGTCGCGCCATCGCGGAATGTAATCCAACGCTCGCGCCAGGGCCCGACGCCGGCAAAGCTGTGGTCGTCATCGCCACGCCAGATTGAGTCGGCAAAGTGCAGCCAGAACGGCGAGGGGTAGGTTCCGGTGGTAAGGTTGATGAAGATTCCCGGCTTGGCCGAACGCCACTCACTAATCAGGCTGATCGCCGCCTGGAAGTCGCTGTCAAATTCACTGGCCATCAGAACGCTGTTGACATTTCCCGTGCCGTCGATTTTGAACTGATTAATGCCGTAGTCGCGAATGAAGCTCAACGTCACTTCGCGGAAGCGCGAGTAATATCTCGGCCCCGACAAAGCAAAGCCTCCCTCATTTGTTTCGAGACCTTGGTCGCGGCCATATTTCAGGCGCTCTTCTTTCGCCTGATCGTACCCGCCCCACGGAGAAAGCCACACGCCGGGCGCCGCGCCGTATTTTTCCGCGGCGAGTTTGAGAGGCGCAAAGCCATTCGGGAAGCCTGCGCCAAAGCTCCACAGGGTATGGGGATTGTCCCAGCCATCATCGAAGAGAAACGAATCCAGCTTTACGCCGCGCTTTTGCACTAACTCTGTTCCAAAAGACCGGATCGCCCCCAGCGCGGCCGCTTCATCGTATGCGTTGTTGAAGCCGATGTCGTACCACGAGTTGTAATGGAGAAAGGGACGATAAGGATGGGCACGTTCTCGCTCAATGTACTGCAAGAACCCACGCCGCATCTGATCGGGCGGCGAAACACCGATCACGGAAGAGTACGTTACGGACTGACCGGCTTTCAGTGGCAACTCGCGGGCGATTGAGCATTCCACCTTGTCGTCCTTAACTTCGCAGGCAGAGAGCGGATGTTCAAAACCAAAGAAAGCATCGCCCGAAATCACTGGAGAGCCTTTGACGGAACCAACGACTCGCGCCGATGGTGCTCTGAAATCGAAGAGCTTTACTTGCTGAATTGCCGCGTCATGGCCATTGGCTTTGAGCGAAATCTCCTGTCGAATGTAGTTCGAGCCATTCCGGAGAATGCCGCGCCATGTGACCGTTAACTGCCCGTCGGAATCTTCGAAACCCATCACCACCTGGCGGCCGGGAAGATGTTGCGCCGCACGCGAAGCGCCCGGTTCGGTGCTCAAATCTTCAATGCGGGGACCGTCTTTGATGCTCATCGTGGAGGATCGTAGGACTCTTCCATCCCTTAGCGTGAGCACGAAAACATCTTGCGACGACATGATCGTCCTGTCAGGCGCATGTGCAGTACGCAAAACCAGTTCCGCTCCGGACAAGGTGCCATGCGCCACTGTCCATCGCGCAGCCAGCACACCGTTTTCCAGGACAACTTGACCGGACTGGAGGGTGACGTGTGCCTCGCCTGGATCAAAGCTGTGGAGCGTCGGAGCATCGAGCGTCGAATTACCGCCCCACGCACAAGCCGTGGCAGCCATCGCGAGGAGCCACAGGCATGCCGTCAGAAGTCGGCTACACTGAATTCCAGGAGCGGATTTGTTCTGCCGGTTCAAGAGCCGCTGTATAATTGTCGCCATATCGAAACAGAACGAAATATATGGAAACATTGTATAGAACCAAACGAAATATCAAAAGGAGCGATGTTTCCGCTGACTCTATGCCAGTGACCGCAATCGGCGAGCTCAACGTCGACCTGCTACTGACCGGCCTGAACGCGTTTCCGCAGCTCGGCCGCGAGGTTTTAGCAACCGATTTTGAGATGGTTCTGGGCAGCGCTTCGGCTATTTTCGCGTCAGGCATGGCCCGGCTCGGTCATCCTATCAATTTCTACAGCAAAGTTGGCGACGACGACTTCGGTCGTTTCTGCTGCGCGGCCCTGGAGAAAATCGGCATCCCGACCAGTCACATCGCTGCTTCCAAATCCAGCCGCACCGGCGTTACCGTCGCCCTCAGCACGACGTCTGATCGCGCGCTGGCAACGTTTCTGGGAGCAATTGCCGAACTCGCTTACGAAGATCTGCCTGGAAATGCCTTGGATGGTTCTTCCCACCTGCACCTTACTTCATATTTCTTGCAACACCGTCTGCGGCCGAGTTTTGTGCAGCTCTTTCGCGACGCACGTCAGCGGGCCATGACAACGTCTTTCGATCCCAATAGCGATCCTTCCGAATCCTGGAGAGCTGAAATCTGGGATGTGATCCAGGAAACGGACATCCTTTTTGTGAATGAAGTCGAGGCTCTGTCACTGAGCAGGCAGACTACAGTGCAATCTGCTCTGAATCATCTGGCTGAGAAGGTTCCGTGTGTTGTGATTAAGCTGGGAGCGAAGGGCGCAATGGGCAGTGTCGACAAGGAAATCGTAAGCGTCCCGCCGTTCCCCATTTCTCCCGTCGACACAACCGGCGCTGGGGATTCATTTGCGGCGGGCTTCGTTCATGCCCATCTTCTGGGAAAAGAGTTACGCGACTGTTTGATCACGGGAAGCGCCTGCGGCGCTCTGTCTGCCTTAAAGCCGGGAGGAACCGCAGGCCAGCCAACCCAAGCCGAACTAGCCGCCTTCATCGCGCAATCCGGGGACACGAAATGACTCTCAACTTCTGGGCAACCACCGCGGCTTTCGCCTTCTTGCTTGCCTCGGGAAACCAATCCGGACCTGCCGACGTCTCTCCGGACAATCCTCAGATTCAAGGCGCAAACCTGAGAATCGAATTCGATCGCAACCTGCGCAGCCGGGTGGTCGCCCGCTTCGACAACAATGAAACGATTACGGGACCTTTCACCGCTTCGGAAACCGCAGCCAGCTTAAATAAAACATGGGACGACTTCTCCCTCACGTCGCAGAAACATGAGTCTGTAAGCGATGCGTTCGGCAAAGGCGAACGACTCGTCGTCACAGGGAAGACGGCGACCCTCAGCAAAGAAGTTTCAGTAACAATGTACGACGAATTCCCGACGATGGCGTTCTTCGATGTTCAGTACACGAACATGGGCACGACGAATCTCGCGATCAAAAGCTGGACGAACAATGCCTATACGTTGAATGCACAGAGTCCAAACGCAGGCGACAAAGGTGTAACCACGCCATTCTGGTCCTACCAGAGCGGCTCCTACGAGAAGCGCCCCGACTGGATTGTGCCGCTTCACGCGGGCTTTCGGCAGGACAATTTTCTCGGCATGAATGCCAGCGACTACGGTGGCGGCACTCCGGTCATCGATGTTTGGCGACGCGATGTTGGCGTTGCAGTCGGACATGTCGAGCCGCGCCCGAGGCTGGTTTCGCTACCGGTGGCGATGCGGGATGCGGCCCACGCTAGGGTTGCCGTGCATTTCCGCCACGACGAGTCGCTCGCTCCCGGAGAAAGTTTTCATACACTTCGCACTTTCGCCTCAGTCCATCAGGGAGACTACTTCCGTACTTTGTTGGACTATCGGCGTTTCATGATGAAACAGGGCTTCCAGATGGCTTCGGCGCCAGACAGCGCCTTCGGCCCCATCTGGTGCGCATGGGGCTATGGCCGATCCGTTCAGCCAAAGCAGGTTTACGACACGCTGCCTACAGTCAAGCGATTGGGATTCACCTGGGTCACGCTGGACGACGGTTGGCAAAACAATGTGGGGGATTGGGCTCTCGATCCCAAAAAGTTTCCGAACGGTGACGCGGATATGAAAGCTCTCGTAGATCGAATCCACCAGGAGGGCTTTAAAGCGCAGCTGTGGTGGTCCCCGCTCAGCGCTGTGCCGAACTCGGAACTGCTGAAGGACCATCCCGACTATGCGCTGGAGAATCGCGATGGTAGCCGGCGCAAAGTTTCCTGGTGGAACTCCTATTATTTATGTCCGGCGGAGCATTCCGTCATCGATTACCACAAAGCCCTGGTGCGGAAAATTTTGATCGATTGGGGTTTTGATGGCCTGAAGCTCGACGGGCAACACATGAATGCAGTCCCAGCCTGCTACAACCCGGCACATCATCACGCTAAGCCGGAAGACTCTGTCGAGGCTCTGCCGAACTTCTTCCGCGACATATACGAAACGGCGCAAGCTGTGAAGCCCGGCGCGTTGGTGGAGTTCTGCCCGTGTGGTACCGCATACTCGTTCTTCACCATGCCGCAATTCAACATGTCTGTCGCTTCTGATCCCGAGAGTTCCTTCCAGGTGCGCTCGAAGGGCAAAACGCTAAAAGCTCTTATGGGAGACACGATTCCATATTTCGGCGATCACGTCGAGCTGAGTGACGGAGCAAATGACTTTGCTTCTACTCTTGGCGTAGGCGGCGTCATCGGCACGCAGTTTGTCCTTCCGTCGTTGGTGAAGAAGAGAAGCAAGTTCGATCTGACGTCTTCCCGGGAAAAAGATTTCGAGAAGTGGCTCGCCATCTACCACGAGAAGATGCTCTCGCGGGGACAATATCTTGGTCAACTCTACGACATCGGCTTCGACCTGCCCGAGACGCACGTGATCCGCAAGGATCAGGCTTTCTACTATGCTTTTTATGCGAAACACTGGAAAGGCCAAGTCGAACTGCGCGGTCTGGATGATCGCAAGTATAGCGTTGTCGACTACGAGAACGGCACCTCCTACAACACGGTACCCGGAAAGGATGCCCACCTGCAGGTTGAGTTCAACAAGCATCTGCTTCTGGAAGCGCGGCCCCAATAGCTCGTTTCCCCGTAGACAAAGGCAAGCATTCGGTATAAAAGAAAATCGACGCCAATCGATGAAAGACATGCGCTCTGCTGAAGGAAACAATCTGCTAAACGAAGAGCGCCGCCGGGCCATCCTGGAAACGATGCAGCATGAGGGACGCGTGCTGGTCGCCGACCTGGCCCGTAAATTTCGAACCTCCCAGGTCACCATCCGCAAAGATCTCGAGATTCTGCACGTACGAGGACTGATTCAGCGCACTCACGGCGGCGCCCTGCCGACTCACGGAGGAGCGCTCGAAGATCCCACGCTGCGTGAAAAAGAAAAACTTCATCGTAAAGAAAAACTGGCCGTCGCCGCAGCTGCTGCCCGTCTCGTGACCGAAGGCCAGGTCGTCATTCTCGACTCCGGCACTACGACGACCGAGATCGCACGCGCTCTCCGCCATTTCCAGAACTTAACCATCGTCACGAACGCCGTTAATATCGCGGCTGAACTTGCGACCTCGTCTCTGGAAGTGATTCTCACAGGCGGAACGGTTCGAAAAAACTCTTTTTCGCTCGTAGGTCCGATCGCGGAAGAAACTCTGCGCCGCCTGAGCGCCGACATCCTGTTTCTCGGTGTGGATGGATTCGATGTCCACTACGGTCTGAGCACACCCAATCTTCAGGAAGCAAAGGTGAACCGGGCGATGGTGGAGATCGCGAAACGTACCGTCGCCACGTGTGATTCCAGCAAATTCGGCCGCCGCAGCCTATCGTTGATCATCGAGCCCGCCGCACTCCACCACGTTATTACGGATCGTGGAATTCCCAAGGCCGATGCGCAGGCCCTAAAACGCGCCGGCATCGAGCTCACTTTGGTCTAAATGGCTTTGACAACATCGCGGCTGGAACGCTACTGACTAATATATGTTTACGTGGGAAACGACGCGGCTTATCGCTCCGTTCGGGCTCGGTCGATCCGGCAGCAACCCGGCATTCAGAGATGAGAATAGTCCGAGCAATTGAGCAAAAATAATATCCACCGGCGCCCGGTATTCATCGGTAAGGTTGCGAGGAGCATCGAGAGATAACACACAGTCGGCCAATTCATTGAGTCCTTCGTACGTTTGCGGACTCACGACCACGGTCATTTTGCCCAGCTTTTTCTCCCGAACTTCCTTCAGTAGATCGATTTCATAGCCGCGGCGTTTTTCATCGCTCGACAGGAACATCACAAACAGAGAGCTCTTATCCAATGTCGACATGGGTCCGTGGCGAAGGCCAAGCACGGATTCTGCCATGGTATGAATCTTCCCCGCGGTCAGCTCCAGCACCTTCAGAGCAGACTCATTTGCCACTGCGGCCAGCGTTCCCGAACCTACGAAACACATTTTTGCGCAACCCTTAGCGGAGATTCCTGAAGCACATTTGCCAGCGTTCTCAAGGAAGCGAAGGCCCACCTCGCGCATACTTCGGAGAATTTCTCCGTAGTGTTCCGAGTCATCCAGGTGCGCAAGGCATTGGCCCGCAATCACCATATTGGTGAATGAACTCGTCATGGCCAATCCGCGGTCATTCACCGCCGCGTCGAGCACCAGAGCAAAGGTGTTCGCGGCATGAGAGGAACAAAGGCGCGCCATCTTTCCTTCCCGGTTACAGGTAATCACGAGATGTCTAATCTGCGGATGGCCCGCCAGTGCTTTCTCGAGCACAGCCACTCCCTCCGGACTATCCCCGGAGCGGGAAAACGCAATCCAAAGATATTGCCTCCCCGGTGTAATCAGATTCTCCATGCTGGTGAGCAGGTCGGTGCTCGGAACCGCCCACGCGTCGCATTTCCAGCGAAGGCGCAGTAAGTGGGTGAGCGCACGCCCGACGTAGTCCGATGTGCCAGCGCCTACCAGAAACACGGTCGGCGGCATTCGCTCTGAGCCTCCAATTCCAGATTGTTCGAGAAAGCGCCTGAGTTTCTCAGTCTTGTCGACGCACTTCTGGTACGTGGATTTCCACGTGCCGGGTTGCTGAAATATTTCCTGGGGCGTGTACTTCAGCCCTCGCGCTTCTTTTTCCTGCTCGCTGAGGTTCAGCAAAGACAGAAGCGGATTATGCACAACGATCTCCTTTCTTCGAACACGCGATCCGTACTCGCGCCATTAACAGAGCAATTCCAGACCCGCCGCGCGTCTCAGAAATAGAATTTCAGGGCGAGCTGGATTTGCCGCGGCGGCCGCGCTGCCTGCGGATAGCCAAACGGGCTCTGTGTGGGATTCTGCGCGGTATTCACGTTGTTTGGATCAAGTTCCAGGGCCGTCGGTTCCGCGCTGATCGCGCCAAATTGGCTGAACAGGTAATTCACATGATTGAGCAGGTTGAAAAACTCCGCGCGGAATTCCAAGTGCATCTGCTCGCGGATCGGAAATTGTTTGACCAGCGACGTATCCCAGGTTTTATAGCCGGGTCCCTGGATGATGTTGCGTCCGGCATTTCCGAAAGTTCCTTGCACCGTGTTCGGAGCGAAGGCGCACGTATTGAAGAGGGTGCCCGGAACACATGGATGAGCGTTGGGATTGCCTACCAGATTCGGGCGCGAGCAGTAGAAGCCAACCGTTCCTCCGCAATCGGCATTCGCGACGGAAACAATATCCGTCGCGGTGTAGTAATTGCCAGTAGCGGCGGAGAATACGCCAGCCATCTGCCAGTCTCCGATGATCTGATTCAAGACGCCGGAGGCATCCTTGCCGAACGATTTGCCGCGACCGAAAGGCAAATCATACTCATAGCTGAAGACGAAGCGATGACGAACGTCGAAATCCGCATTGCTGTAGTTTTGCTTGGGAAAGCGTTGGTCCTGGAAATCCCCGTTGTTTACCGAGCCTAAACTGGCGCTGGAAGCGTTGTCCAAGGCGTGAGCAAAAGTATAAGCAGCCTCGAACTGCACTCCATGAGTGAAGCGTTTTTCCAGACGAGCCTGCAAGGAGTTGTAGTTCGAAAACGTATTGGAGCGCAGGTCGGCGATCACCGTGTTGAGCGCAGGATTGCAATTGTTCGCATCGGCGAAGTTATTCGCAGGGTTGAGATCGCAGGGGCCGGCAGCTCCCGGCCAGTTGTTATTGTTGGCGGGGCGCCGGGGCGCCGCGGGCGCAGCGGAATCTGATGTAGGGACTTCCTGATTGCCGTTGTAAAAACCGAACAACTTCAGGCCACGCGAACCTCCATACGTTATTTCGAGAATTGTTTCCGAGGGGAGTTGGTATTCGAATCCCAGATGCCACTGTTGCGTGTACGGAGTGACCAGGCGGGGATCGAGCGAATAAAGACTCGGCGTATTGGGATCGCTCAGCGAGTTCGCCGGAAAGCCTTTGGACATCACATTGAAATTCGGGATCGAGCAATCCAGCCCGTGAGGATTAGCCGAAGCCGCGCCGCAGTTGGTGGAAAACACCTGCGTGGAAAAAAACGGAGGATTGAATCCCGGGCTCGGATTCGAGAAAGGTCCATTCTCCTGGCCGCCATAGAAAATACCGTAGCCGGCGCGGACCGCCAGCTTGCTGGCGATTTGGTATGCCAGGCCGATGCGGGGCGCAAAATTATTCAGGTCAGGATTGATGAGTCCACGCGATCCGTTGCGCTGAATGGGAAGTTCGGTGGCCAAGGTGGGGGTAAGCGCCATATTCTGTCCCTTGGGCACGATCAGAGACTGCGAGGCGAAATCGAAAGTCGCCTGCTGATCGTTCGCTTCTTTAATGGTGGTAAACAACTCGTAGCGCAGCCCCAGGTTCAAAGTCAGGCGTGGAGTCACCTTCCAGTCGTCGAGTCCATAGACCGAGTAAATCTGTCGGTGATAGTCGACGTTATGCAGGTTGGTGATCTCGCCCCCGTCGGGAATGCCAAGCAGGAACGTAGCAATCGATTCTCCGCCGGTTCCCGGCGCGGCGGGATTATCGGTGAAGTCGCTGCCAAAACTCTCGGAGCCGCGAGGAGCGGCAGGCTGGTAAATCGTAAACTGCTCGAAGCGCAACTCACCGCCGAATTTGAATGCGTGCCGGCCGCGCGTCCAGGTCAGGTTGTCCGCGTAAACGTAGCTGTTTTGCTTTTCGATGGAGGGCAAATATCCCGAACTCCCAATCGCTTGCGTGCCGTCAGTAAAAGAGATTGAAGGCAGGCCGCCAATGTTGGCGCTGAAGGGGACCCCCGGAAACCCAAGTTGCTGCGACACGTTGACGTTGTAATTCAGATTGAAGCGATGAGAGTTGAGATGGTTGAAGCCGAAGCGAAACTCATTGATCAGATTCGACCGGAACGTGTGAATTTCGCTTGCTGCCAACCCCCTGGCCGAATTTTGGCTGTAGCCGTCCTGAAAGCTTCCGCCGTCGAGCGCGTTCTGGAACGGCGAAGGCAGGAAATCGCTGGAATCACCAAAACTGAAGCGTGCGAAGAAATTATCTTTTTGACTGATGATCTGGTCGATTCGAATATCGAACTTATCGTCCGTTTCACTCCGCTTGGGATCCGAAAGAAAGTTTCCGCCCGACAGAGTGTTGTTCGGCGTGGGGGGTGGAAAGAGCGCGGCCAGGCGCGCAGCCAGCGGATCGACACTTCCTGCGGGAAAGATATTCGTCGGCTGGCCGGCGGAGGTAGCAATAGGAACGCCACAGAGCCCGTTCGGATTCCCGGCATAGTTGTTTTGCGCCAGTCGCGAGTTGAATATCTCGCCCGCATAAGTCGGATTGCCGTTGCAATCGAGTGCGACTTGTCCCGTCGGATTGCCGTTCGCATCGACGGCCACTACGGGCGTACCCAACTGCAGGATCGACGAGAAATCTCCGCCGAGCTCAGCCGGCGTCGGAACGCTCACCAACTGCGGCAACGCCTGGCGGATGCGCTCGCCTTCATAGTCTCCAAAAAAGAATGTCTTGTTCTTGACGATGGGCCCACCCAGCGTGAAGCCAAACTGATTCTGTTTGTACGGTTGTTGGCCAAAAATGTCGAACGGATTGATGGCGTCAAGTTTCTCGTTACGGAGAAACTCGAAAACGTCGCCGTGAAACTGATTCGTTCCGGACTTGATCACGGCGTTCATGATCGCGCCGTTGCCGCGTCCGAATTCCGCGCTGTACGAGTTCGTCTCCACCTTGAATTCGGCGATGGCATCCACCGAGGGCTGGATCACATACGCGGCGCCGTTTAGAACGTCGCCGAGATTGGCATTGTTGTCGATGCCGTCGAGCTGAAAGTTGTTTTGCAGCGCGCGGGCGCCGTTGGCACTGAAGCCGTAGGTCGTCTCCACGCGCGAGCCTGGCTCGGCAGGAGCAACGCCCGTGCCCAGCAATGCGAGCTGAGCGTAATTGCGTCCGTTGAGCGGTAGAGCGTTAATCCGGCGTTGGTCAACCAGTTGGCTGAGTTCCGAGGTTTCCGTTTCGAGCTGAGGGGCAAGCCCGGTGACCGTCATAGTTTCCGATATCGCTCCAGCCGTTAGTTTCACATCGACGGCAATGCGGTCCTGAATGTTTACTTCAATGGGACCCGCCACGGCCTTCTTAAAGCCCTGCTTCTCGACGGTGACGGTGTAGTGGCCGATCCTCAACGGGCTAGCGACATATTCTCCGACGGCGTTGGTTGTGACCGCCAATCGTGAGCCGCGTTCGGCATCGGTCACAGTCACGTTGGCAGCACTAACCACCGCACCCGATTCGTCGCTGACCAGCCCTACAATCGCGCCAGCGTCCCTCTGCGCCCATGCCGCCCCGGCGAATCCAATGAAAAGAACGAACAAAGCGATCTGACTGAACCTCCGAAATCCCAACATGGCAGGGCTCCTTGTGTAGGGGTGAGCACAGACTCCGTCATTCATTCTTGTTGCCTATTCTTGTTGCGGGTCCCGGTTTCTCACGAAAGGACTTTGAAATACTTTGGGTGTTTCGTTATATTACGTCTGATAACGTTTACTTTCTTTATCGGGCTCTTGTCAAGCCAAAAGTCACACCACACTGCCCAGAAAGTGCAAACGCAGGAGCTTTTAGTATGGAAAACAGCGAGGGCTTTTCCAGAAAAGCAACGCGATCGGCCGGAAAGGAAGCGCGAGGAAACGCCAGTTCAAGATTTCAGAGTGCCTTGCGCCGCAACCGGCAAACAGGGGACGCTGGTGTCTACGCCGTCTGTTCAGCTCATCCCGCCGTAATTCGCGCGGCCATTCAGCAGTCGATCGACGATGGTTCTGTTCTGCATGTGGAGTCAACCTCCAGCCAGGTGAACCAATTTGGCGGCTACACGGGGCAGACGCCTCGGCAGTTCGCCAATTTTATTCAGAGCGCTGCACATCGTGCCGGGCTGCCTGCCGATCGAGTCCTGTTGGGCGGAGATCATCTCGGCCCTTTTCCGTGGCGAAACGAACCATCCGCTTCAGCCTTAGAGAAAGGCTGCGAACTTGTACGCAGTTGTGTTCTCGCGGGCTATCAGAAAATCCATCTCGATCCCAGCATGGCTTGTACCGACGACGCGCAAGCTCTCAAAGAAATCAGCATCGCCGAACGGGCCGTGCTGCTATGCGCTGCGGCGGAGGAAGCATTTCGTGAGCTCCCATCCGGTTCCTCGGAGCCAGTGTATGTCATTGGAACAGAGGTTCCTGCGCCGGGCGGGGAACTCGCGGCTTCAGACTCCCTCGCAGTAACGAAGGCTGTCGATGTGCACCGAACGCTTGAGATCTTTCACAAGGTGTTCATCGATAAAGGCCTGTCTTCAGCGTGGGAAAGAGTGGTCGCACTCGTCGTGCAGCCTGGCGTAGACTTCGGTTCTGATGTGATCTTCGACTACCGTCCCGGCAATGCAGCCGAACTGTCGGCCGCGCTCTCGACACAGACCGGAATTGTGTACGAGGCCCATTCCACCGACTACCAGTCTCCGAGCGCCTTAATGCAAATGGTCAAAGATCGTTTCGCGATCCTGAAAGTGGGCCCCTGGTTGACCTTCGCTTACCGCGAAGCAGTGCTGGCTCTGAGCGAGATTGAGCGCGAATTGCTTAACGCCAGGGCGGGTTGCCCCCTTTCCAACGTGCGAGGATCGCTCGAGGAATCAATGCTTCGCAACCCCTCGCACTGGCGTTCTTACTATCAGGGAGATGAGGCTGAGATACGGCGCCAGCTGATTTACAGCTATAGCGATCGCTGCCGCTACTACTGGCAGGAAGCTGCCGTGCAGGAAGAAATCAAGCGGCTACTCGACAACCTTGGGCAGCGTCCGATTCCGGCGACGTTGATCAGCCAATATCTCCCCGAGGAATACAAAGCGATCCGCGCGGGAGAAATCCAGCCCAATCCCGACCAATTGATTCAGGAGCACATTCGGCGAGTGCTCCGCGTTTACGCTGCCGCCTGCAATCAAGTCGCGCCGGCGCGGTCTACGTAGCATTCCGATCCAGGAACCCGGCTTCCCCGAGTTGGAAACTACAGTTAGAGGAGCTCCTGTCGTAAACGAATCAAATAATAAGTATTGACAACAAATCGAAAGCGTCCTAAACTCTCGCGCATCGAAAGCTAGCGCCGCTTCTTTCAAGTCTCGCACTGGGACACAATGTCCAGGGAAAGAGGTTTGCCGTGACATCTCAATCTGCTTCGCGCATTCTACGGTCCTTCAGGCTCCGGGTGTTCGGCGTGCTTTTGGTCGTGTGCGCTTCGATTTCCCTCCTGGCACAGGCTGGAGCCACCTACTATGTTTCTAAAAGCGGGAAGGACACGAACCCTGGCACATACACTGCGCCATGGCTCACCATTCAGCACGCCGCCAACTCCGTAACGGCTGGCGCCACCGTTTACGTGGGGAGCGGCGTCTACAACGAATCAGTCAATTTCCCGGCTTCTGGAACCGCCTCGAACTACATCACCTTCGCAAACTATCCCGGTGAGACGGCAGTGATTGACGGAACAGGTTTAGGCGTGAGCGCCGTACAGGGACTCATCAACATCGTGAACCAGAGCTACATCACGATCAGCGGATTTGAAATCCGAAACTACACGACCAAAAGTGCGACCGTAACTCCCGCCGGTATCTGGCTCACTGGCTCAGGCAACGGTGTGAACCTGCTCAACAATCTGGTGCACAACATCACGACGCAGTCCGAGAAAAACGGCAATGCGTTCGGAATCGCCGTTTACGGCACTTCGAGCACGCCTATCACAAACCTCACCATCAGCGGCAACCAGGTCTACAGCCTGAAGACAGGCAACAGCGAATCGGTCAATGTAGATGGGAATGTGACCTACTTTTCCATCACGAACAATGTTGTGCATGACAACGACAATATCGGTATCGATGCCATCGGTTTTGAAAAGGTGGGCCCCTCCGGCCACGACCAAACCAAGTACGGAGAGGTGAGCGGCAACACGGTCTACAACATCACCTCCTACGGCAACCCAGCGTACGGAAACCAGTACGCCGCCGATGGCCTCTATTGCGACGGTTGCGCTTACGTCATCTTCGAGCGCAACACCATCTATCGCTGCGACCTGAACATGGAAGCAGCGAGCGAGCACAATGGACACAACAGCAGCTACGTTACCATCAGGAATAACTTGTTCTACGATGCCAACGCCGTAGGCGTCTCCATTGGAGGCTACGCGAGCCGGGTCGGTGGCAGCGACCACGTGGTGGTCGTCAATAACACTCTCTACAACAACAACACCAAAAACCAGGGGGCGGAGTTTCAAATTCAATATCACTCCACGCCCACGAACATTTTTGAAAACAATATCGTCTATGCCGGTACGCAGAATGTCTGGATCTATAGCTATGTGAGCGGTTCAACGGCGACGGCCAATTGGAACCTCTACTATTCAACCGCCGGGTACGTACAGGGAACTTCGATTACGTGGGGCAACAAATCGAATTACAAAACCTACGCCGCGTACCAGTCAAGCACCGGGGAAGATGCGAATTCGCCCAACGCAAATCCCTTGTTCATCGACATCAATTCCATGCCTCCGAACCTCGACATTGCCACCAATTCACCGGCCGTCAATGCCGGCGGCACGAGCCTAACCTGCAGCCAGGGATACTGCAACGGCAGCTCTATCTACGGCAGCACCGACTACGCCGGCCATCCTCGCTTCAACGGCAGTGGCCAAATCAACATTGGCGCCTACGAGCAGTAAGCGCCTTTCCTAGAATTGCACGGAACTGTAGAGAAAGGATGACGGAATCGACTCCAGGGCTGGATCGAGCCTCGGCTAGCCAGCATCATACCGCCAGATATCCTCCGTCTACGGGCAGGATTGCTCCCGTCATCCACGACGATTCATCGCTCGCGAGGTAGACTGCCAAGCCGGCGATATCCTGCGGCTGTCCGAGCCTTCCGATCGGATGCGCTGCTGTTCTCTCGCGCCGCGCTGCTACTGGATCAGCGGTGTGGGCCATGACGGCGGCGGTCAATTCGCTCTCCACAAACGACGGACATATGGCGTTGACCCGGATGTTTTCGTGTCCGTAATCGACGGCCATGCTCTTGGTCAAAAGAACCACGGCACCCTTCGATGGCGCATATGCGGCGCGATTGCGGGCGCCGACCAGGCCGAGGGTGGATGCGATGTTGATGATCGAGCCGCCGCATGCATTTCTCATGCGCGGCAACACGGCTCGCGAGAGCAGCCAAACGGCGCGTACGTTTACATTAAACGTGTGATCCCACTGCTCTTCAGTAATCTGCTCGGCGTTTCCGGTGTGCAGAACGCCGGCATTGTTCAGCAGGAAATTCAATCCCCCAAACCGGCCGACGGTCTGGTCCAGCAACCGCCGGAGATCATCGTTGGCGGATACATCGCCCGCGATCGCAAATGCACGATCACCCAGTTCGCGCGCCACTACCTCGACGCGATCTTTCCTCCTGCCGACCAAAGCAACTTGCGCTCCCTCGCGTACCAGAGCTTCCGCGCAGGCACGCCCAATTCCGCTGCCCGCGCCCGTGACGATACCAATTTTTCCCTTCAGACGTTCGCTCACGATCAGTCCGTTCTGTGCGCTCAATGCACGTTCTTATCGAGCCAGCTCATGAAGTATTTAGCGATTCCTGCGCTGTTCTTTTCCGACATCATTTGGTGCCCGTTTCCGGGCAATCCGACGTCCTCGAGTCTGACGTATTCAGTCTTTACTCCTGCCTGGTTGAGCCACTTCGCCATGCAATGAGCGTAGGGGCGGTGATAGCTCGCCTCAGCCGAAACATTCAGAACGGGGATTCCTTCCAGATTAATCAGCTTGTGCGCAGGTTCTTTCTGAATCCAGCAACGGTCAAGATCGGGCGCGTCCGCCTTTTCTTGACGGACGGTGTGCAATTCCGAGGCTTCCTTGATGGGAGGATCGTAGTGAATCGGAAAATTCGTCGGGCCCCAAATGTGTCCCGGGCCCTTCGCGTCGAGTTCCATGTTTTCGATCGGAGGTCCCCACGGCTCGGCGGCAATAATTCCCTTGATGAGTTTCGGCCGCGCATCCGCGAGCAGCCATCCGGAAGTCGCCAATCTCGAGTGGAGAAGTAAAATCACCGGTTTGCCGATGAGATCGACCAGTTGTACCAGATCATCCGCGGAAAGCGTCTCTATGTCATCTGCCATGGGAAATCCCAGTTCGGTCTTGGCAAAATAATCGAACACAGGATCGCCAATTTTTCCTTTGTTTGGGGAGTCACTGGGCCATTGCGAATATTTCTTCGATTGTGGCCATTCGCGCTGCGGATTGGATGGTGGTGCGCCCCCGCTCCAAACTTCTTCCATCTGCTCGGCAGTGCGTGGGCCAGACAACTGCCCATCGAGCGCCGGAATGTACGCTGCGCGCCCGCGCCCTGGAAAATCCATCATGTAGATGGTGTAGCCCTGATTTACGAAATCGTAGGCCCAGCCGGGCCGGCCGTCGGGAGTTTGGAGTAAAGCAATATTGGTTTGCCCTCCGCCAGCCTGTACAAACAGGATGGGGTATGGATGTCGGATTTTCTTGGGCACCCATACTTCAACATACATTGCACCGCGCATCTGTTCCTTGCCCGGTTCTCCCACCCACTTGCCGCCGATATAGAAATGCCCCTGGCGGCCAATCTTCTCCATTGAAAACGTAGGAACCGATGTGAATGGAACTGACACAGCAGCTTCGTCGGCGGCTCTACATAAGGGGATGGTGCACAGAAGAAAACTAAAAAGTAGGTAGGAATTCAGTTTGGCTGAAGCTCTAAGCTGGCTAAGCGGGAGATCCTTTGCTCCGCCTGAAAAACGGCTGCGCTCAGGATGACAACGCCGGGTGAAGGAGCCAACCGCACCACTACCAAAGAATAGTATCCATGAAATCAAAATCCGCATTTTCATCATCAGGTTATCTTCAGATTGCGATGCTAAAATCGCTAAACTGGGTTTTTGCGTTGCATCTCCTAGCGCCTTATATCGTGCGGAACAACCAGCTGTCAATTTTAGGAGTCGTTCAAACATGCCTACAGCCGCGGCTTTGAAGCCGGTGCCCTTTCTCATCGGTGGGGAGTGGGTCCAGGACACACCATCGCATATCACGCACATCAATCCGGCCACGGGAGAGGTCAATTACGAAATCTGCGCCGGCACGGAAGCCCATATTGACGCAGCCGTGAAATCGGCGCACGAAGCTGCGATCAAGCCCGCGTGGCGCAATATGCTGCCACACCTCCGTGCCCAAATTCTGAATAAGATTGCCGATCTTATGATTGAGCGATCCGATCTGCTGGCCCGCAGCCAGATGCTCGAGAACGGGAAAGTCTGGAAGGAATGCAAGAATCAGGTAATCAACGGCGCGGCGACCTTCCGTTTCTGCGCTGCCGCCATTGAAACGCTTGGATCGGAAATTACGCCACCTCGCGGAAATTACCTGAGCATGACGGTTTACGAACCGTGGGGAGTGATCGCAGCGATTACGCCTTGGAACTCTCCTATCACTCTGACATGTAACAAGATTGCCGCAGCGCTGGCTGCTGGAAACGGCGTTGTAGTAAAGCCCTCGTCGTTCACTCCCACGTCGGGTATTGAGTTGGGACGGATTGCTCTTGAGGCCGGCGTTCCTCCCGGCGTCCTCAATGTTGTGCCCGGATCAGGCGGCAAGATCGGAGATGCCCTCGTCAATCATCCACTGGTGCGGATGGTTTCTTTCACCGGAGGAACGGAGGTTGGGCGAAGAATTTCCGAGCTCTGTGGGCGGAAGATTATTCCGGCGGTTTTAGAACTTGGCGGCAAGTCGCCGCACATCATTTTTGCTGATGCGAACCTGAAAGCAGCGGCAGATGCGGCGACAGTAGCGATTTTCGAAGGGACCGGTCAGTCCTGCACTGCGGGGTCGCGTCTTTTTGTTGAGCGCAAAGTCTACGACGAAGTGATTTCGATGATCAAGGAAAGAGCCCTTGCGCTGCGGGTTGATCTACCAGACGCGCCTAGCGCGCAACTTGGACCGAGCGCGAGCTTTTCGCAACGCGAATTCATCGAGAAGATCGTCGAAGGTGCACGCAACGATGGAGCTGAGATCCTGATCGGCGGCGCCCGGCCGTCCGACCCGCGATTGGCGAAGGGCGCGTTCTACATGCCGACCATCGTCGCCGGCATCACTAATAAGTCGAAAATTGCGCAGCAGGAAATCTTCGGTCCCGTGTTGTGCGCTATGCCGTTCGATAACGAAGACGACCTGATTCAGCAATCGAATGACATCTCGTACGGCTTGGCGTCGGGAATCTGGACTGCCGACTACAAGCGTGCATGGCGTGTGGCGCGGGCGTTGGATGCAGGAATGGTTTGGATCAACACATACAAACAATTTTCCACCGCGGCGCCGTTCGGCGGCTTTAAAGACAGCGGCCTAGGCCGTGAGAAAGGCTTGCAAGGCATCCGAACGTACCAGCAGGTCAAGACGATGTTTTGGAGCATGTCCGATACTTTCGATGGCGGCTTCAGTATCGCGAAATAAAATCCCGGGGAGAAATTCATATGCCTGATCGCAAGGTACAGTCGGCCAGCGTAAAGCCGGCATCGAAAGGCGCCGCTTACATCGCGGACTTTCTTGTCCAGCAGAAAGTTCCTTACATCTTCGGCGTATGCGGCCATGGCATTCTTGGATTGCTCGATGGGTTGTTCGACCGGCAGGAGGAGATCAAGACGATCTCCGTGCACCACGAGGCAGCGGCTGGTTTCATGGCCGAAGCGTATTTTCGTATCACGCAAAAGCCGGTGGCCACCTACACGTCGTGCGGCCCAGGTTCCGCGAATCTTATTCTCGCTATTGCCGCCGCGTTTGCCGACTCTTCCGCGATGCTGAACATCACCGGCAATGTCCCCACTGGTCAATGGAATCGTGGTCCCTTTCAGGAAACGGGGAAATATTTTCAGGGGGATTTCGTTAACGTCCTTCGTCCTTATGTCAAACGCAGCTTTCAACCAACGCGGCCCGACATGCTGCCGCTCGCTCTCCGGCAGGCTTTCGCCTTGATGACGAACGGCCGTCCCGGGCCAGTAAATATCGACATACCCCTGAACGTGTTCGTGGAGATGGTCGACGAGAGCACCGGTTCGCGCGAGAATGCATGGCCCGCCGCCGATTGGTCACGACCTGCAGCGGACCCGGCAGCTGTCGATGAAGCTGTGCGATTACTGCAACATGCGCAACGTCCGGTGATCGTTGCCGGCCATGGAGTCGAACTCAGCGGCGCCGAACCGGAATTGCTCATGCTGGCGGAAGCTTTCCGCATTCCGGTTGCGACCACGCCATTCGGAAAAGGTGTATTCGATCCACGCCACGCTCTGAGCCTTGGCCCGACTGGCCGCAACGGTTCCTACATGGCAAATGCGGCTTGCCGCAATGCCGATGTGATCCTGGCGCTTGGAACCCGGTTCGATGACCGTGCCACAAGCGCCTGGCTTCCCGGTTTTACTTACAACATCCCTCCTACCAAGCTGATTCACGTGGATATCGATTCTACGGAGATTGGGCGCAATTTTCGGCCAGAGATGGGCGTCATCAGTGACGCAAAGCTATTCTTGCAACAGCTTCTCGCCGCACGGCGCACGGAAACGAACGGACAGCGGACGGCATGGCTTGAACGCATAGACGGATGGCGAAAACGATGGGAAGCGGAAACGGCGCCGCCTCGCACCTCTGATGCGATTCCGATTCGCCCAGAGCGCGCGGTCGCCGAATTGCGCAAAGTTGTTCCTGCCGATGGCATCGTGCTCGCTGATGTCGGCATCCACCACAACTGGCTTGTCGCGGAGTGGGAAGCGTGGAAGACCCGCACTTTCCTGCAAACCTGGGGTTTCGCCTCGATGGGCTTCGCGGTCTGCGGCGCGCTCGGGGCGAAGCTTGCCGCCCCGGATCAGCCGGTCGTCTCCCTATGCGGAGATGGCGCTTTTATGATGAATGCGAGCGCTGTGCTCACCGCGGTTGAGTACCAGATTCCAGTCGTCTGGCTGGTCTGGAATAACTTCGGCTACTGTGCGATTCGTGACCAGCAGCGCGGCTACTTCGGCAAAAACCGGGAATTGGCCACCAGCTTCACAGACGCCGCAGGAAATCTTTTTTCTGCGGACTATGCGATGATGGGCCGTTCGATGGGCGCGCACGGAATCACGGTAGAGAAGCCGGCAGATCTTGCCCCACAACTTGAAGCAGCAATCGCATCGGGACGGCCGACTGTTCTCGATGTCCGCATCGACCGCGAGATCCGTCCCCTGGCAACCGGTAGTTGGGATCTTCCGCCCATCCCGCATCCTTTGCCGAACTTTGGCTGGGGCGAAGACGAATAGAGGCGTGGTTCTATTAACGGACGGATTTGTTTTCGGCGCTGATGACGCGCGCTCCGCTGAGCTTCGAAGAAATCGAAGTCGGGGATCACGTATAAATTCTCATGAATGAACCGGCCAGTGAATTCTCCCTACGAATGGTTGCGCCCCTGGAACCGGGCATCGTTTGCCTCGATCTAATGCGAATGCTCAAGTTTTATACTGAGGTACTAGGGCTGAAGTTCGTATCCGACGCGGAAGCGTCCCCGGAAATGAGCACCAAGTTTGGAACCGGGCCGGATGGCTTCAGAATTATTCGTTTGCAAACGCCCAACGGAGAGCGAATCAAGCTGGTTCAGCCCAAGAAAATCTCTCTTACACAGAAGCCAATTCCCCAGTGGGTTTTTGCGCGCCAGGGCATCGCTTACCTTACCTTTATTGTTCCCGACGTCCGGGACGTCACAACTCGGTTACAAAACTACGGAGTGGAATCGTTCAGCGAAGGTCCAGTCGAGATTCGCCCCGGAATAACTGCGATCTTCTCCCGGGATCCGGAAGGCAATTTCCTCGAATTCGTCGAATATGCGGATCTAGCGGCTTATCGGCCCGATCTTGTGAAGTAGCATTTCTTGCGGAACACTCTCAGAAGTTGATGCGCTGGGAAAGCTGCTGAAATCGTGGATCGGAATGAAGGCTGCTGAGTTCGGGATCGACATTGAAATACGCCATCGAAGTCGATCGATCTTCATAAGCCTTCTGCAGCCAATCGAAGGCGCGATCATTTTCTCCCAGCCCGGCGTAGATCAACGCAATCGCATAAGCGGGTACGTATTGTTGCCGGCTGCGCACTTCCAAATCCTGGAGTACGAGGCGTGCTTGCGCCGGTTGATTCGCCATCGCGTAAGCATGGCCAAGAGAGCCTTTGTAGTATGGATCGCCTCCGGAAAGGCTCACCGCCTGTTCCAGTTCTGAAGTTGCCTTGTCATACAGCTGACTCTGCTCGTACGCTCTGCCCAGCCGATAGTGGGTCCGTGGAAAGTTGGGATCGATCTCGATCGTCTTCTTCAAGGTTTCAATCCCTTGATCGTGTTTTCCCGCAAGGCATAAGGTCCAACCCGCGTTGCTGCCAATAATCAATGAAAGCGGGTCATCCTCCAGCGCGCGTTGCGACTCTGAGATGGCCTCCGGATAGTGAGCACCAGCCGCCAGACTCTCGCCGTACCACGAGTGTGCCATCGCGTAATTGGGGTTATCGGCAAGGGCGCGACGGAACTCATTGGCCGCGTCAACTCCGTTCCAGTCGTAATAGAAATGGATAAAGCCCAAGGTGGCGTGAGCTTCCGCCAGCCCGTCGTCCATCCCCAGCGCGCGCTTCGCGGCTTCCTTCGCGGCCGGAAAAGCCTCGTTCGGGGGAAGTACAGCATACAGACCGAGCGTGGCATAAGAGTCCGCAACCCCCACGTAGGCTTCGGCAAACGACGGGTCCAGACTGATTGCCTGACGGAAATATTCCAGTCCCTTCTTCAGCCCCTTGTCGGTTCGCTTGTTCCAGAAATAGCGGCCCTTGACATAAGCTTCGTAGGCGTCAGGCCGCTCCGTCGAGCGTTTGGTTAACCGCCGCGTCTCCTCCCCGGTCAGTTTCAAGCGGATCGACTGAGCCACGCGCTCTGACAGCGCATCCTCCAAGGCGAAGATATTGGTAAATTGCTTATCAAAGGTCTCTCCCCACAGCTTTGCACCGTCGCGCACGCGGATCAGTTGTACCGTCAAACGAACCCGATCAGCTTCGCGTTGAATGCGGCCATCCAGAACGGCATCGACCCCTTGCTCCAACCCAGCCGCCTGCGGACTCTGCTCCTGCCGCGAATATTTCTGAATGGCGCTGGTGGGTCGGACAATGATCTTCCCTGTGTCGCCGAGCCGGGTGATTAAAGCATCCGCCATTCCCAACCCAAGGTATTCATCGCCGGGCTTCGCGCTCAGTGTCTGGAAAGGCAGAATGGCAAGGGAACGAATCGCCGCCTCTGGTTGACTCGGGGCTAGCCCGGCCTCGTGTCGTGGGAAGACTCTGACGAGGACCAGAAGTAAGACAGCCCCCAGGCCCAAGGCTGCTGCCGACGCTCCCCAGCGGAGCGCCTTCCTGGAAGTAAAGGTAACCGGCTGGGCACCAACCGGGGAGAACTGGATTTTCTGCGCCTCGGGCGCCTCCAGCTGAACTTCGTCTAGTTGCGGCCTGGCCGGCGTGTGTTCCGGCTCCCGTTCCCCAACCTCCCTTACCTCGGCTACAAACCGGTAGCCGCGCTTGGAAACGGTCTCAATGTACTTGTGCAGGCCGCGATCATCATTCAGTGCCTTTCTCAGAAACGAGACAGTAACCGAAAGATTCCCTTCCTCGACGAATGAGCCGTGCCAGACCGCCTTCATCAGCTCGTCTTTTTCGACGAGATGCCCACATCGCTCGACCAAAACCACCAGCAGATCAAAGGCTTTGGGAGTCATGGCGACCGGGTGGCCGTCGCAGAGAAGGAGCCGCTCAGGAGGGTCTAGCTGAAACGGCCCGAATTCATACAAATGCTTGACAGGAGTTCCCATTACTATCAAAAAAAGAAATCTTTAAGATTTCTTTTGGCGATTCCACAAGATTTTTGGACGCCCGAACCACTACGTTGCCAACCGCGGCTCGTGGAAAGAATATAAAGTGTCCCGGCGATGGGATTATAGCTCACCAGCAGCCTTGGTAAAACCGCGTTGGTGAGGGTGCAAATTTGGGAAATGCCCTGAGTCGCACCGCCCGCCGGAGTCGCAAATCGGTTGCGCCTTGCAATACTAGATGAGTAGGACGCCGTCGCATTAACTCGAAATTAATGGGGGTCATTGTGCGCACTCGAGGTTTGAAACGCTCTCTCGCCGTCCTCGCCGTATGGTTGCCAGTTGTCCTGTTTTTCATATTGTTGCCGTTGTCTGCCTACGCCCAGGTTTCCGGCGCAACGCTTCTGGGGACTGTGACCGATTCCTCAGGCGCGGTCATCCCCAGCGTGCAAGTCTCAATTAAGAATGAAGGCACGGGCGAGGTCCGTACGGTGAGTGTAGATTTGGCTGGGTTCTATTCCGCGCCCAACCTCTTGCCGGGCAAGTATGACGTCTCTGTTTCCGCCCCAGGTTTTTCAACAGCGGAAACCAAGGGCGTTACGCTGACCGTGGGCGCCCAGCAATTGCTTAACGTCAAGATGCAAGTCGGCCAGGTCAGCGAGAAGATCGAAGTCACCGATGTGGCCCCCGCGGTTCAGTTGGCGGATTCGACCATTGGCGGCGTGGTCGGCCAGGAGGCCGTCGCGCAATTGCCATTAAATGGACGCGATTGGACGTCCCTAGCAACCTTGCAACCCGGAGTCGACTCGGTAGGATCGATTCAGGCGAATACGGGCGGGCCGGACCGGGCTCGCCGCGGCTACGGAGTGCAGATGACCATCTCCGGCACGCGCCCAACCCAGAACAACTACCGGATTGACGGCATTAGCGTGAATGATTACACCAACGGCGGTCCCGGCAGCGTGGAGGGGTCGACGTTGGGCGTAGATGCGGTGCAGGAGTTTTCCGTTCTGACGAGCAACTATTCGGCGGAATACGGACGTACCTCAGGAGGGGTGGTCAACGCTCTGACCAAATCAGGGACCAACCAGTACCACGGCGACGTCTACGAGTTTCTGCGCAATAGCGCGCTCGATGCCAGAAATTATTTCGATCCGGCGCAAATCCCGGCCTTCCGGCGCAATCAATTCGGAGCGGCTTTGGGCGGTCCAATCGTAAAGGACCGTACGTTCTTCTTTGTCGATTACGAGGGTCTTCGCCAGAATCAGGGCATCACGTCGCAAGCGACTGTTCCTTCGGCCGCAGCCCGCCAGGGGATACTCTGCTCGATTCCGCAGCCCGGACCCGGCGGTTGCAGCACGCACCCGGTTACCGGAGCTGCCAATCCCGACCCAGCAACGGGGATTGATAAGGCCGTGCTTCCCTTTCTTGGATTGTGGGGTCTGCCCAATGCCGGTTTGATTGGTAATGGCGACCAAGGGATTTATTCGTTCACCGCCCCGCATGTCACTTCTGAGAATTTCGGAACCGCCCGCGTCGATCACAAAATCTCGGACAAGGACAGCATCTTCGGAAGCTACCAGTATGACTTCGCGACTGCGACACAGCCCGATCCGGCGAACGACGTTCTGGTTGGCAACTCAACCGGCAGAGCCTACGTTGCCATCGAAGAAACTCACATCTTCAGTTCGCAGGTAGTGAACTCCGCTCGCTTCGGATTGAACCGGTCTCTTCATACTGCCCAGGGCGAAAAGGCAATCAATCCCTTGGCGGCAAATCTGGCGTTGGGCGAGAGCCCGGGCGCTGACAATCCGCAAATCGACGTTGCGGGCTTCGTTTCGGCCCAGCCAGGATTAAACCAAATCGAACGCCTGGATTTCTTCGAGAACTCTTACCAGGGCTATGACGACCTCTTCTGGACGCGTGGAATTCACGGCCTGAAGATGGGCTTTACTGTGGAACGAGTGCAACTGAATGCATTCGATCCCGCACCGGCCGGCGAAATCGCGTTCGGCTCGCTGGCGGATGCATCAAGCAACGGATTCCTTACGAACAACCCAATTTTTCTCGCTGCTCCGCTGCCCAGCGCACCGTTTATTCACTTCAACTTCCGCTCCACTATTATCGGAGGTTATTTCCAGGACGACGTGCGCTTGAAGCCCACCCTGACCCTGAATCTCGGATTGCGCTATGAGATGTCGACTGTTCCTTCCGAAATTCATGGCCACCTGTCGGCCCTGCACAGCCCCTTCGGCCAGACTTTTGCGGATACCATCGTGGGCAAGACAGTATTTAACAATCCCACCAAAAGAAATTTCGAGCCCCGAATCGGTTTTGCCTGGGATCCATTCCGCAATGGCAAGACGTCGGTTCGTGGCGGGTTCGCGATGTTTGACGTTCTTCCTCTTCCCTATCTGCTAGGGCAGTTCGCAACCAATACCGCGCCTTTCACGGAGAATGGCACGGTCACGACTCTCGGGCAGGGGTCGTTCCTTACGCCGGCGTTTAACCAGCTCGCCGCCCTGGCTGCCAACAACTTGGGCCTGCGCATTCCCTATATCCAGCCCAATCCCAAGCGCAACTATCTGATGCAGTGGAACCTGAATATCCAGCACGAGATTGTTCCGAATCTTACGGCGAGCGTCGCATACGTCGGATCACGCGGCGTACACATGATCTTCCGCGCCGACGATATCAACTCGACTCAGCCGATCAACGGGTCGACGCCACCCTTTTTGTGGCCGGTACCGGGAAGCACCCCGCCCATCAGCCCCTCGATCGGCCGCATGGATACTCTGCAGTGGAACAACGATTCTTATTTCGATGGCCTCGAAGGCCAGCTCATTAAGAGAATGAGCCATGGGTTGGAGTTGCAGGGTAGTTACACGTGGAGTAGAGCCATCGACGGAGGAGATGGATCCATCGCGAGCGACTCCTTCCAGAATTCAATTCCGGCGTTGTTTTACTTCCTTCCGAAGTACCGCCGCGCCCCTGCCGACTTCAACATTACGCACAATCTGACAGTCAGCTACCTTTGGAATATCCCCGTTTCGGAATCGCTGCACGGGGTAGCCAGAGGTTTGGCGAAGGGATGGCAGCTGGGCGGAATCATGCAGATAAAGTCCGGCATTCCCTTTACGCCTCTAATTGGCGGAGACCCTCTTGGGCTTGCCAGTTCTGCTCCCTTTGGATACCCGGACCGTATCACCAGCGGCGGGTGCGCAGCGCCAGTCAACCCACAGAATCCGCTGAATTACATCAAAGTAAATTGCTTTAGTTTGCCGGTGGCGACTCCCGCAATTGCTTCGCTGTGCCAGACCTTTGGCTTCGTTCCGCCAAGTCCCGGCAGTCCCGGCAGCCCCGGAATACCGGGTACCTGCGCAAATCTCTTGGGTAATAGTGGAAGAAACTCAGTCTATGGACCTGGGTTGGTGGACTTCGATTTTTCCGCTGTCAAAGAAACCAAGGTTTTTGAACGCTTAACCATTCAATTCCGGGCTGAGATCTTCAACCTTTTTAATCGCGCCAACTTCAACCCTCCCCTTGCCAACAACCAGATCTTCGACCAAGGCGGAGTTCCGAATTCGGCGGCAGGCGTGCTTGATTCCACTTCAACTAGCAGCAGGGAAGTTCAGTTCGCCTTGAAGTTCCTTTTCTGACGCGGATTGGGAGAAGAGCGGCCGATTTTGAGGGGGCGAGCGATGGCCGGGGCAGCAGCAGCACCGGCCGTCGCTCTGGTTCAGCTCAAATGGCAGGCTACTTACCAACAGCGATCATTATCGTGACCCTGTAGCACTACGCGGCTATTTCACCATGACAACCTTGCCTCTTGCCGCGGATGATCCACTACCAAAGAAAAAGCCCCTCTACGCCAGCCTTTGGGCGCAGGTCCTCGTCGCGATCGTCGTTGCCATCGTCTTTGGGCATTTCAGTCCGTCCCGCGCAATCGCCATGAAGCCGCTCGGTGACGGATTCATCAAGCTGATCACGATGATCATCAGCCTGGTCATTTTCTGCACCGTGGTGTCAGGCATCGCCGGCATGCAGGACATTAAGAAGGTGGGCCGGGTCGGAGGCAAAGCCCTCATCTATTTCGAAATTGTGTCTACCGTAGCCCTGCTGGTAGGAATGATTATCGGTAATGTTCTACGTCCCGGAGACGGCCTGAACGTCAATCCGGCAACCCTGGATGCGAAAGCTGTGTCCGACTACGCCGGTCAGGCGAAAGCCCAGAACGCGCCAGACTTTCTGCTGCACATTATTCCGACCACAGTCGTCGACGCCTTCGGCAAAGGCGACATCCTGCAAGTCTTGTTTGTTTCTATTCTTTTCGGGTTAGCCCTCTCCGTGGTCGGGCCGCGAGGAAAATTCCTGGCTGATTTCTTCGCAGCGCTCACTCATGCTGTGTTTGCCATCGTGAACATTGTCATGCGTTTTGCTCCCATCGGCGCCTTCGGCGCCATGGCATACACCGTCGGAAAATACGGACTGGTTTCACTCGGCCCTCTGGTGAAATTGATCGCATCGTTCTATTTGAGCTGTGCCCTGTTCGTCTTCATCGTGCTGGGGGTGGTTGGTTTGATCGCCGGATTCAACATCATCAAGTTTCTCCTCTATATTAAGGAGGAGATATTGCTGGTGCTGGCCACCAGTTCGTCCGAAACCGCGCTTCCAGCGTTGATGGAAAAACTTGAGGCCCTTGGCTGTTCCGAGGCATTGGTCGGGTTAGTCGTCCCTACCGGATTCACCTTCAACACCGACGGAAGCAGTCTGTACATGACCCTGGCGGCATTATTCGTGGCGCAAGCTACGAATACTCACTTGACCCTGGGCCAGCAGTTGACGATTTTTGCCGTTGCAATTATCACCTCGAAAGGTTCGGGCGGCGTGCAAGGGGCAGGCTTCATCGCCCTGGTCGGAACGTTGATCGTCATTCCAACCATCCCAGTGGCGGGAATGGCTCTGGTACTCGGTATAGACCGGTTTATGAGTATGTTCCGCGCGCTCGTGAATATGATTGGAAACGGCGTCGCCACCATTGTTGTAGCGCGATGGGAAAAAGAAATTGATCGCACAACATTGCAGGCAAAGTTTAACCTGACTCTTAAGGTGCCAGAAAAAGAACAAGTCGCATAGGAGAAGTCGTGGTATCCGACAAAGCCGATTTTTCACGACGAACATTTCTGTTGAGCAGCGCGCCTGCCGTGGCCCTTGGTCTGGAAGCTCTGGCGCTGCCGAGACGATCCCGGGCCCAGAATTCTGATTCGAAATCGCCGTCCGCATCGCCAAAGATTTCGAGCTCAGAATATTGGGCCAAACGCGGTGACGTCTCGCTCTACATGTTCCGGAAGCGAATAGGATCGCCGCAGGCCGCGCGGGAAAAACTCCCGGTCTTATTTCTGGCCCATGGGTCGTCAGTCTCATCTCGCCCCAGCTTCGATCTCAGCGTGCCAGGTCACGGTGAATATTCCTTGATGGATGTGTTTGCCGGATACGGCTTTGACGTTTGGACCATGGACTTCGAGGGCTATGGAAGGTCGTCGCAAACCAAGGGCAATTCCGACATCGCCGCGGGCGTCCTCGATTTGGAAGCGGCTGCCGAAGTCGTCGCGCACGAAACGGGGCAGCAGTATTTTCATTTATACGGAGAGTCCTCCGGCGCCTTGCGGGCCGGCGCCTTTGCCATGGCCCAACCGGAGCGGGTCCGCCGCCTGGTTTTATTGTCGTTCACGTGGACGGGTCAAGGTTCCCCGACCCTTGCAAAGCGCGCTGAAGGCATCGATTTCTACCGCACTCACAACCGCCGTCCACGCGATCGAGAGATGATCCGCAGCATTTTTACACGCGACCACCCAGGAACCTCCGACCCTGCCGTTGCCGAAGCCATGGCCGATGCGGAGTTGCCACTCGGCGACTCCGTACCGACCGGCAGCTATCTCGACATGACCACGAAATTGCCCCTTGTTGACCCGACCAAGGTACAATCGCCGGTTTTGATCGCACGGGGGGAATTCGATGGCATCGCCACAGAGGACGATCTGCTAAACTTCTATCGCAAGCTTCCGGTTCCGGACAGGCAATTCGTGGTTCTTCCCGGCGCCTCGCATTCGGTTGCCTTGGGGACGAATCGCCAGCAATTCTGGCATGTTATGCGCTCCTTCCTCGACATGCCGCCGCGACTCGATGCCCAAAAATAAGCCGAAACCAGACAAGACAGGCACTAATCGACTGTTAATCCTCGCCAATCGCCCCTGCCCGATCATCCGCAGCCGCCGTCGTTCCGGCTCTTTGGGGGTTTCGAGCTACAACCCTGAATCCTTTCTGACGCATCGGAAATCCATATTGAAACGGTCTCGGCTTGGGTCGATTCTGGGATCGGGTTCCTCGCAAGCAGCTTAAGTTACCGTACATACCTGGAGAATGCATGGCGAAACGAATGGTTCTGATGTTGGTCCTCATCATCGCCCTTTTGGGGGGACTTGGCTTTATAAAGTACAGGCAGGTTGAGACTGCGATCGCGATGGGCTCCAGCTTCCAACCGCCGCCAACCGCGGTCACTACAGTTGTCGCTCAGCGCGAAACCTGGCCAACCACCTTAAGCGTCATCGGAACGGCCGCAGCGATTCAAGGCGTCACTGTGGGGGCTGATTTACCCGGGACTATCGACAAGATCCACTTTGAGTCCGGCCAGTCTGTTCACGAGGGCGATGTTCTGATTGAGCTGGACACCCGCCAGGAGCGCGCGCAGCTTGCCAACCTCGAGGCCCAGCGCGATCTAGCCAAGATCACGTTCGGTCGTGCCGAGCAACTGGAGAAGGCGGGCGTCATTGCCCGGTCTGAGTACGACAACGCCGCGGCCCAGCAGAAGGCGACGGAAGCGCAAGTGGGCGACATCCGCGCCGCCATCGCTCGCAAGACCATCCATGCCCCGTTCACCGGACTCCTGGGAATTCGGCAAGTCAGCCTGGGGCAATACCTTGCGGCGGGCCAGGCGATTGTTTCCCTCCAGTCCGTAACTCCGATCTATGTGAACTTCGGGGTACCCCAGCAGGAGGCGCCCAAGATGGGTATCGGCCATAGTTTGCAGGTTACAAGTACGGACCTGCCCGGGCAGATTTTCCGCGGCACGATTACGGCGCTCGATTCAGTCATCAACGAGCAGACCCGCAATATCCAGGTTCAGGCGACGTTCCAGAATCCGGGGGGCAAGATTCGCCCCGGGATGTTCCTGGAGGTCGCACTGCCGCTCGGCAAACCGCGTGACGTGATTCCGCTGCCGGCCTCCGCCATCAACTATGCCCCTTACGGTGACTCGGTGTATGTCGTAACCGATATGCAGGACGAGAAAGGGAACAAATACCGCGGAGTCAAGCAGCATGTCGTCAAGATCGAAGGCAGCAAAGGCGACCAGGTTGCGATCACTTCCGGACTCAATCCCGGCGACGAAGTCGTCAGTTCAGGTGTTTTTCGGCTTCGGAACGCGGCCCCGGTTCAAGTCAACAACATCGTGAAACCGGGCAACAACCCGAATCCCAAGCCGGACGAGAGCTAAGGACGAAAGCTAACGGCGAGAATGAACGAGCGTCCAATTGAAAGCCCAGTGCAGTATTGCCCCTTTTGAGGAGCGCGCATGAAGTTCACAGATCTATTTGTTAAGCGTCCGGTTCTGGCGATGGTAGTCAACCTCGTCATCATTATTGCGGGTCTGCAAGCTATCCGGTCATTGAGCGTGCGGCAGTATCCCCGCAGCGATATCTCTATCATCCAGGTTACTACCGTATATGTTGGCGCCAACGCGGATCTGGTCCGCGGTTTTATCACCACGCCGCTCGAGCGCGTGATCGCCAGCGCCGACGGCATCGACTACCTGGAATCTACCAGTGCACAGGGCCTCAGCACGATCATAGTTCACCTCAAGTTGAACTACGACACCAACGCCGCACTCACGCAGATTCAAGCCAAGGTGCAGCAGGTAAAAAATGACTTGCCGCCCGAGTCGCAAGTCCCGGTCATCGATCTGGAAACCGCGGATCAACAGTTCGCTGCGGTGTACATCGGCTTTTCCTCCAGCGATCTTGACGAAAATCAGATTACCGATTACCTGACCCGCGTGGTCCAGCCAAAACTGAGCGCGGTCAGTGGCGTACAGCGAGCCGACATTCTGGGCAATCGCACCTTCGCCATGCGCCTATGGCTCAAGCCCGAGGAAATGGCCGCGCGTGGCGTTTCGCCCTCCGACGTCCGCGATGCGCTGTCGAAGAACAATTATCTGTCGGCGCTTGGCAGCACGAAGGGTTCCATGGTCTCGGTGAACCTGATCGCCAACACCGATCTGCGCACCCCAGACGATTTTAAACAGATGGTCGTGAAGCAAGAGAACGGCGTGGTTGTTCGCATGGGTGAAATCGCTGACATCCAGCTTGGCGCCGAGAATTACGACCAGGACGTTAAGTTCAATGGTGAAACCGCGACCTTCATGGGCATATGGGTCCTGCCCACCGCGAATTCGCTGCAAGTGATTCAGGATGTCCGCAAGACTCTTCCTGCGATTCAGGCACAGCTACCGGCCGGAATGAAGTTGGGCATACCCTACGACTCGACTGAATATATTCAAGACGCGATCAATGAAGTGCTGCACACGCTTACTGAAACGCTTCTGATCGTTGTCGTCGTCATCTTCCTGTTCCTGGGATCGTTCCGCTCGGTGCTGATCCCCATCGTCGCTATTCCGGTCTCATTGATCGGTGCGGTGTTCCTGATGCTGCTGGCGGGTTTCACGATCAACCTGCTCACCTTGCTCGCGATCGTACTTTCTGTCGGCTTGGTGGTGGACGATGCCATCGTCATGGTGGAAAACGTCGAACGGCACTTGCAGATGGGCAAGTCTCCGTTTCGCGCTGCGGAAGATGCGGCCCGCGAACTGGTTGGTCCGATCATCGCCATGACGATCACGCTGGCCGCGGTGTATGCGCCCATCGGCATCCAGGGCGGTTTAACTGGAGCGCTGTTCCGCGAATTCGCTTTCACACTAGCCGGTGCGGTTGTCGTCTCCGGCATCGTCGCGCTAACGTTGTCGCCGATGATGGGATCGAAGCTCCTGCGCGCCGGTGACGCGGACAAGGGCTTTTCAGGCATCGTGAACCGCTCGTTCGAGCGAGTGCGAAGCTTATACTCTCGCTTGCTGACGGGGACACTGCAGTATCGCCCCGTGGTGCTCACTTTGTGGGTGATCGTCGCTTTGCTGATGATTCCCTTCTATATGTTCTCGCAGCGCGAACTCGCCCCCTCCGAAGACCAGGGAGTCGTTTTCGGCGTCATTCAGTCTTCCGCCAATTCGACACTGGATCAGACCAACCTCTTTACTTCGCAGGTTTACGACGTTTACAAATCGTTTCCCGAGAGCGGAAGTATCTTCCAGATCACAAATCCCAGCGGGGGGTTCGGTGGCATGGTTACCAAACCCTGGAGCCAGCGAACCAAGACGACGGAACAGCTGCTCGCGGAATCGGCTGGGAAGCTCTCAAAAATCTCTGGCGTTCGTGTCATTCCGCTGACCCCGCCACCCCTTCCAGGTGGGGGCAACTTCCCGGTCGATTTTGCGATCGTGTCTGCCGCTGAGCCAGAGCAAGTCAGCCAACTCGCAGAACAGATCGCGCAGAAAGCCATGGCCAGCGGCAAGTTTATCTTTGCCGACACCGACGTGAAATTCGACCAGCCGCAAACTGAGGTCGTGTTTGACCGCGACAAACTGCGCTCGCAAGGCGTAGATCTAAGTCAGGCCGGCCAGGATCTCTCCACCATGCTCGGCGGCAACTACGTCAACCGTTTTAGCATTCAGGGCCGCAGCTACAAGGTGATCCCGCAGGTTTCACGCGCTGAACGGCTGACTCCGGAGCAGCTTTCTCAAATTTACGTGAAGGGTTCCGCGGACAAGCTGGTACCGCTTTCCACTTTCACTACCTTGAAAACGACGACCGAGCCGCGGTCACTGAACAAATTTCAGCAGCTGAACGCCGTGCGCATCCAGGGGGTAATACCGCCTAACGTGCCGCTCGATCAGGCGCTTACGTTTTTGGAAGACACGGCCAAACAGATCCTGCCGCAAGGCTTCACGGTCGACTACGCGGGTGAATCGCGGCAGTTGCGTGTCGAGGGCAGCAAGTTCCTCGGTACGTTCCTGCTTTCGGCTGTCTTAATTTATCTCGTACTGGCCGCCCAGTTCGAGAGCTTCCGCGATCCCTTCATTATTCTCGCGGGTTCGGTGCCGCTAGCTTTGTCTGGCGCATTGATGTTTTCGTTCTTGGGCTTCACGACGCTCAATATATACAGTCAGGTTGGCCTGATTACTCTGGTCGGTCTGATCGCCAAGAACGGAATTCTGATTGTCGAGTTCGCCAATCATTTGCAGGAAACCGGTCTGAGCAAACTACAGTCCATCATTGGGGCTGCCACCACACGCTTGCGACCGATCCTGATGACGACGGCTGCCACGGTTTGCGGACACTTCCCGCTCGTTCTGGCCAAGGGGCCGGGCGCCGGTGCTCGGAATAGCATCGGTATCATGCTGGTCAGCGGCATGATCATTGGCACGGTCTTCACATTGTTCGTTGTGCCATCGATCTACATGCTGGTTGCGAAAACTCACGTGGCCGTTCGGGATGAAGATGTGGCACTGAGCACGCTCCGCGAACCGGCGGAAGCCACGATGTAGGGGATTACTTTGGCACTTGGCACCAGAGAATAAACCTCAGGCGCTAAAGCGCGAATGATTTTAGCGGACTAAACGGCACGACTGAAGTCGTGCCCTTCCCAAACCTCCGCGAAAACGGCCTTTTTCAGGAAACTGTTTAGCAGCTGAGGTAGCTCTCTTGGTTCGCAAGGGCGCTTTCCTCGGCCTGAGATGTTATGCGTGAACTTCTGCCAGCGGGAGCCGCACCAGAAAACGGGTGTCTCCGGGTGTCGACTCGACCTGAATACTGCCCCTGTGCTTCTTCACAATTCGCTGCACGGTATCGAGGCCGAGCCCCGTTCCTTCTCCAACCGCCTTGGTGGTAAAGAAGGGCTCAAAGATGTGCGACTCGATCTCGGGAGAAATTCCGGGGCCGTTGTCTCCAATTTCCACGACTACACAATCGTCTTCGCGATAAGTTCGCACTCGCAACTCGCCCTTGCCCCCCATGGCGTCAATCGCATTGTCGATCAGGTTGGTCCAGACTTGATTCAGCTCGCTGCCAAAAGAATTCACCAGAAAAGGCACGGGGTTGTACTCGCGCTGTACGACGACTCCGCGTTTGAGTTTGTGATTCAAAATAGTGAGCGTAGTTTCCAGGCTCTTCACGATGTCGACGTTCTGCACCGGGGCCTGGTCCATGTAGGTATATTCTTTGATTGCGTGTACCAGGTCTGAAATTCGCGATGCGCTGCTCTCAATTTCGTTCAAAAGATTCGCAATCTCCACCGATGCGGCGATCCTGATCAAAGCTGCGCGCGCCGTTCCGGCATCCAGGATGGAAAACAACGATTCCAGCATTTCCGGTTTGACATTCTTGTGCGCCAGATCGGCCGCAAGCTGATACAAGTCATTCTGTCCATGACTGCGCAGCAAGGAATCAAGCTGCTCTTCCAGGTCGCTCATAGTCAACGCGTCAGGAGGAGGCTCGTCGCGCTGAATGAAAAAGTTCTCCAGTTTTTCAATTTCCGCCTTTTGCCCCGGCGTCAGATCCCGCCTGCCCAACTCCAGACTCGCATTCCTGATTTTCTTGATGACGTCGCGCAGTTGAGTTGCGGCGCGCTTGGCCGCCGAAGCGGGATTGTTCAGCTCGTGCGCAAGTCCTGCCGATAGCTTTCCGAGACTGACCAGCCGGTCGCGCTGTTGTTCGATCCGCGTAGTTTCGCGGATTCGGTCCGACATAAGGCCCACGAGCCGCTGAGTGAGCTCCGGCATTCTTTGCACGAGAGACGGAAACAGCGAGGACGCGAATCGGAGGGCATGAACGTCGGTCTCAGCTCGCAGGTTTACTTTGAACTCCTTCATCCTCGAGAAGGGAAGCAATCCGGTAACATCTCCGGGGACTATATTAAAAGTGATAGTTTCTCCCCCAAATACGCCTCGCGCCTGGATATGCCCCGCAAGAACCACAAACATCGCATCCGCCGGAGAGCCTTGGCGACTGTAGATTTCTCCCGCCTTGACATCTAACTCTTGGGATTGACTGATGAACCACTCAATCTGATCGTCTGGCAAGTCCGCGAAGATAGGAAAACGAAGCAGCTCTGATTTGTCGACCATTTAGACTTTGCTCAAGTACTGATGGATGAATTGCACTGCCACAGATCCCTCGCCCACACCCGAAGCCACGCGCTTCACTGAGCCATGCCGTACATCTCCCACCGCGAAAAGACCGGGAACATTGGTCTCGAGTAAGAACGGATCGCGGTCAAGCGTCCATCCCTTGGGGCGTTGGCCGTCATGCATCAGGTCGGGACCGGTCAGCAAGAATCCACGTTCGTCCCGCTCCACCATGCCCGCCAGCCAATCGGTTCGCGGCATGGCCCCAATAAAGATAAACATGGAAGTTGCCGGCACCCTCTCGATCGTACCGGTATCCGAGCACAGCACCGAAATCTCTTCCAGGTGGGTGTCGCCATGCGCTTCTGCCACGCTTCCGTGCGCCCAAATCTCAATGTTCGGCGTCGCCTTAATCTGATCGATCAAATATTGCGACATGGTGCTCGCGAGGGATTCGCCGCGCACCAGGATGACCACGCGCTTGGCGTAGCGGGCGAAATTCATCGCCGCCTGGCCTGCTGAATTCGCACCCCCAACCACGTATACGGTTTCACCCTTGCAAGCGATCGCCTCCGTCGCGCCGCCCCCATAGTAGATCCCGGCTCCTTGCAACCGGTCGACGCCAGTCGCTTCCAGCCGCCGCCATTGCACTCCGCTTGCAATCATCAGTGCGTGGCAGGAGATCTCGTTTCCGTCGGCCAGTTTGATGATCCGGTACGATCCCTCTGTGCGCGCGGCGACTGCTTCCTGCGGCGATAGGATTTCCACGCCAAACCTTTGCGCCTGCACCACTGCCCGGCGCGCCAAGTCACCGCCGCTCAGCCCCATGGGAAATCCCAGATAGTTCTCAATCCGAGAACTCATTCCCGCCTGGCCGCCCGGCGCTTCCCGCTCAATGATCACCGTATGCAAACCTTCAGACGCGCCGTATACGGCAGCCGCCAGCCCCGCCGGGCCTCCGCCGACGATTGCCAAGTCGTAAAAGTCGGTTTGCGCCCTGGTTCGCAAGCCCACCTTCTGTGCAACTTCCGCGGGCAAACTCTCCAACAATTTCGTTCCATCGGGAAAAAGCACTACCGGGAGCTGCGTCGCCTCCGGGCCCAAAGCCTCCACCAAGCGCTTGGTCTCAGGGTCATTCGCGGATGCTTCCACATCGACCCACTGATAGGGAACGTGGTTCCGTGCCAGAAAGTCGCGCAACTCGTAGGAGCGCGGCGACCAGCGCGTCCCCAGTACTCGGATCCCCTCGAACGCCGGACGATAGGAAGCTTGCCAGTCGTCGAGCAAGTCATCCAACTGCGGATACAAGTGTTCCGTTGGAGGGTCCCAAGGCTTCAGAAAAAAATAATTGATATTGGCCTGATTGATCGCGCTTATCGCAGCATTGGTGTCGGCGTAGGCTGTCAGCAACGCGCGTTTGGCGCCAGGGAAGATTCGCATTCCCTCCTGCAGAAATTCAACCCCGTCCATGCCGGGCATACGTTGATCCGCCAGGAGCAGCGCCACCGTGTCATTGCGGACCTTCAGTTGTTTCAAAAGGTCGAGTGCCCGTGCCGGAGAATCGCTTCCGATTACGCGGTACGCAGCGCCGTACTGCGATCGGAGATCGCGTTCAATCGTCCGCAACACGTCGGAGTCATCATCGACGCTCAGGAGTATTGGTTTCGCCATAATCCGATGTTCTGAGCCTGAAGTTTGGTAGCCCGAAGTCCCTTAATGAAGTACCGTAATATGGTTTCGCGCGAGTCGCTTGTGCTTTTGGACTTAGATGTTCGTTCGTTTTGGAAGGTCGCGTTTTATCTGCATTCGATTGAAAAGAGATCATAAACTGAGAGCCAGCGAATGGCGTATTAATTGATGTTGACTGGATCGTTTGCGAACAAGATGGAATCAAAGCTAGTATTTGCCACAACGCTAGGAGCAATGGATGTTTGAGAGCATTCTCTGCCAGGTAACTGAATACGATCCCGTTGTGCTTGAGTCGCTCATTGAACTCGCAGTGGAAATTGCGCGCGAGGGGCGCGAGGGAAGACGCGTCGGCACGCTGTTCATGCTGGGCGACGAGGCCAGTGTGCTCTCCCGCTCCCGGCCATTGATTTTGGACCCGTTGTCCGAGCATCCCGAATCATCGCGTCATATCAGCCATCTCAATCTTCGAGGCACAGTCAAGGAACTGGCGCAACTGGATGGCGGTTTCGTTGTAAGTCATGCCGGAATCGTTCTTTCGGCCTGCCGGTACTTCGATGCGGCGGCCGCTGAAGTGGCCGTTCCCTTGGGCCTTGGCAGCCGTCACATCGCTGCTGCCAACATGAGCGCGGTCACCAAAGCGGTGGGCATCGTAGTCTCCGAGAGTTCCGTTGTGAGACTTTTCTGTCACGGTCACTTGGTCGCCGAGATCATTCCAGAACTCTGGATGATGGAGCATGCCGGACACCTTCGGGGCAAAGTCAAAACGGAGCGTGTTGGCGAGTTGACTGTGCTGACTCCGACGCTGGGATAACCCGGCGCTAATTCCCAGTGCCCGAATTATCGAGGTTTCTGGCCAAATTCCCCCCATGGCCCCAGTGGGCTACAGTAAAGACCCTAGGGAATCATTCGACCTTTTTCGTCATACTACCTCGTGTTCAGGCGTTTACAATCGGTGCGATTTAGTGCCGCATTGTCCCTTACTTTTTCACAAAATTCTGATGCACCATGAGATAGATATCGGCATGGTGGCGTATTTTCGGCTTGAGTTGGCTTGAGGACGACGGGCAATCCACAGGGCCTTCGGTAAGCTTGGGGAGAGAAATATGAAGAGAGGCAGCCAACCTCCGGCGCTTCTTGTCGGCGAGCAGGCGCAGGACGAATCTTCTAAGAATCAAACAAATAACAAGAAAAACGGGAACTCGCCGGCTGGTATCGAGGCAACTGCGGCCGATCTCGGCGTGATCCTGTCGAGCCTGCAGACGATGCGCGAAGGCGACTTCTCAGTGCGCCTACCTGTCTCCTGGACGGGACTGGCGGGGAAAATTGCCGACACTTTTAACGCCATCGCCGGCGCCAACCAGCAAATTGCTCAGGAGCTAAAACGCGTTGGGCAGGTGGTCGGCAAGGAAGGTAGAACCCGCGAGCGCACGCGCTTTCATGAATCCAGAGGGGCCTGGGGCGCGATGGAAGTCTCCATCAACACGCTAGTCGAAGATTTGCTCCGGCCCACAGAAGGGGTAACGCGCGCGATCGCTGCTGTGGCCCAGGGCAATCTCACGCAAACGGTTCGCCTGGATGTCGATGGAAGACCGCTGGAAGGCGAGTTCCTTCGCTCCGCCAACATTGTCAACACCATGATTCAGCAGCTCGGCATTTTCACCGCCGAAGTAACCCGAGTCGCCCGCGAAGTGGGTACGGATGGAAAACTCGGCGGTCAGGCGCAGGTTCCCGGCGTAGCCGGCACCTGGAAAGATCTCACGGACTCTGTGAACTCGATGGCCAGTAACCTCACGGGCCAAGTGCGTAACATCGCCGAGGTGGCTACTGCAGTGGCCAGCGGCGATCTCTCCCGCAAAATTACGGTCGATGTGCGCGGCGAAATTCTTCAGCTGAAGGAAGCCATCAACACCATGGTGGACCAGCTCCGCTCCTTCGCTTCCGAAGTGACGCGCGTGGCGCGTGAAGTAGGCACGGACGGAAAGCTCGGCGGTCAGGCCGTTGTAGTTGGCGTGGCCGGCACGTGGAAGGATCTTACGGACTCTGTGAACGCGATGGCCGGAAACTTGACGGCCCAGGTACGAAATATCGCCGAAGTGACTACGGCCGTGGCCCGCGGCGATTTGTCGCGCAAAATTACCGTCGATGTAAAAGGCGAAATTCTCGAACTGAAGGACACCATCAACACGATGGTGGATCAGTTGAATGCGTTCGCCGGCGAAGTAACGCGCGTGGCCCGCGAAGTGGGTACGGAAGGCAAGCTTGGCGGACAGGCGCAGGTACCCGGAGTCGGCGGTACCTGGAAAGATCTCACCGATAACGTCAACTTCATGGCCAGCAACCTCACCGGCCAGGTGCGAAACATTGCTGAAGTGGCGACCGCTATTGCCAACGGGGATCTCTCCCGCAAAATTACTGTAGACGTTCGCGGGGAGATTTTGCAGCTCAAAGAAACGCTGAACACGATGGTGGATCAGCTCAACCGCTTTGCTGGCGAAGTGACTCGTGTGGCCCGCGAAGTGGGCACTGAGGGCCGTTTGGGCGGTCAGGCCAACGTCCCCGGTGTTGCTGGAACCTGGAAGGATCTTACCGACTCGGTCAATTCCATGGGCGGAAACCTGACCGGCCAGGTCCGCAACATCGCTGAAGTTACAACGGCCGTGGCCCGCGGCGATTTATCGCGCAAGATAACCGTCGATGTGAAAGGTGAAATTCTCGAACTGAAAAACACCATCAACACCATGGTGGATCAGCTCAACGGATTCGCAGGAGAAGTTACTCGCGTGGCCCGCGAAGTGGGTACGGAAGGAAAGCTTGGTGGTCAGGCGCAGGTCCCCGGCGTTGCCGGAACCTGGAAGGATCTTACCGATAACGTCAACTTCATGGCCAGCAATTTAACCGGCCAGGTGCGAAACATCGCGGAAGTGGCGACGGCCGTGGCCCGGGGCGATTTGTCGCGCAAAATTACGGTCGACGTGAAGGGCGAAATTCTCGAACTGAAAGACACGCTCAACACGATGGTGGATCAGCTTCGCGCATTCGCTTCGGAAGTGACGCGCGTCGCTCGTGAAGTGGGTACAGATGGCAAGCTCGGCGGCCAGGCACAGGTAGGCGGGGTTGCCGGAACCTGGAAGGATCTTACGGATTCCGTGAATTCCATGGCCAGTAACTTGACCGGCCAGGTGCGAAATATTGCCGAAGTGGCAACGGCTATTGCCAACGGCGACTTGTCGAAGAAAATTACAGTGAACGTCAGCGGCGAAATCCTGCTGCTCAAAGAAACCATCAACACGATGGTGGATCAACTCAACGCGTTCGCGGGCGAGGTAACGCGCGTGGCGCGCGAAGTGGGTACCGAAGGCCGTCTCGGAGGGCAAGCCAACGTGCCAGGCGTCGGTGGTACGTGGAAGGATCTCACGGACAACGTGAACTTCATGGCAGGAAACCTCACGGGGCAGGTCCGCAACATCGCCGAGGTGACCACGGCTGTGGCTCGCGGCGATTTGTCCCGCAAAATCACGGTTGACGTGAAGGGAGAAATTCTCGAACTGAAGAACACCATTAACACCATGGTGGATCAACTCAATGCCTTTGCCGGCGAAGTAACGCGTGTCGCTCGTGAGGTGGGCACCGACGGCAAGCTCGGCGGACAGGCGCAGGTCCCGGGTGTCGCCGGCACCTGGAAAGATCTTACCGACAATGTGAACTTCATGGCCAGCAACCTTACCGGCCAGGTGCGCAATATCGCCGAAGTCGCGACGGCCATTGCGAACGGCGATCTGTCGAAGAAAATCACGGTAGACGTGCGCGGCGAAATTCTGCAGCTGAAAGAAACGCTGAACACGATGGTGGAGCAATTACGCTCATTCGCCGCGGAAGTGACGCGCGTAGCCCGCGAAGTCGGCAGCGAAGGCCGATTGGGCGGACAGGCAAACGTCTCCGGTGTCGCCGGAACCTGGAAAGATCTTACCGACTCGGTGAATGCCATGGCGGGCAACCTTACCGGCCAGGTGCGAAACATCGCCGAAGTAACCACCGCAGTGGCCCGCGGCGATCTGTCGCGCAAAATCACGGTGGACGTGAAAGGCGAAATTCTAGAACTCAAGAACACGATTAATACGATGGTCGATCAGCTCAACGCTTTCGCCGCGGAAGTTACTCGCGTAGCTCGCGAGGTCGGAACCGAAGGCAAGTTGGGTGGACAGGCGCAGGTTCCGGGTGTCGCGGGAACGTGGAAGGATCTCACCGACAACGTCAACGTGATGGCCGCTAACCTCACGGAGCAGGTGCGCGGCATCGTCAAAGTGGTGACGGCTGTCGCCAACGGTGAGCTGACTCAAAAGTTAATCGTCAACGCAAAAGGCGAAGTGGCAGCGTTGGCGGAGACGATCAACAACATGACCGGCACGCTGGCAACCTTCGCCGATCAGGTGACGACCGTTGCCCGCGAGGTCGGCGTGGAAGGCCGACTGGGCGGACAAGCCAATGTGCCCGGAGCTTCCGGAACGTGGAAAGACCTGACGGGCAACGTCAATCTGCTGGCCGACAATTTAACCAACCAGGTGCGCGCTATCGCCGAGGTGGCCACCGCCGTTACCAAGGGCGACCTCACGCGGTCGATTCAAGTCGAGGCGAGCGGCGAGGTGGCTGAACTCAAAGACAATATCAACACCATGATCGATAACCTCCGGCTCACAACCGATCGCAACACCGAGCAGGACTGGCTCAAGACGAACCTGGCCCGTTTCACCGGAATGTTGCAGGGGCAACGAGATCTCACGACTGTGGGGCGGATGTTGCTTTCGGAGCTGACGCCGCTGGTCAACGCTCAACAGGGCGTGATTTATCAAATGGGAGGGGAGGAATCGGCGGAGATGGTTCTGCTTTCCGCTTTTGCCGGCGACGGCGAGGACGGACATCTTCGCCGGCTGAAGATGGGCGAGGGATTGGTAGGCCAGTGCGCTGTGGAAAAGCGGCGCATGCTGATCTCGGAATTGCCGACCAATACCATTTCCATCCGCTCGGGTTTGTTCGAGGCCGTTCCGCGAAACGTGATCGTACTGCCGGTGCTCTTCGAGGATCGGGTCAAGGCGGTCATCGAGCTGGCATCTCTAAGCAGCTTCACCACGTCGCATCTGGCATTTCTGGAACAACTGACTGCCAGCATCGGCATTGTGCTCAACAGCATTGAAGCCACTATGCAGACGGAAGGTCTGCTGAAGCAGTCGCAGCAATTGGCAACCGAGCTGCAGATGCAACAGAAAGAACTGCAGCAGACCAACGAACAGCTGGCGCAGAAAGCACAGCAGCTTGCCGAACAGAACGTCGAAGTTGAACGCAAGAATCAGGAAATTGAGCAAGCCCGCCGAGCTCTGGAAGAAAAAGCCAAGGAACTGGCGCTGACTTCTAAATACAAGTCTGAGTTCCTTGCCAATATGTCTCACGAGTTGCGCACGCCCCTGAACAGTATTCTGGTGCTCGGGCAGCAACTGAGCGATAACCCCGACGGCAACCTGACGCCGAAGCAGGTCGAATTCTCGCGCACTATTCATGGCGCCGGAACCGATCTACTCAACTTGATCACAGACATTCTCGATCTTTCGAAGATTGAATCGGGAACGGTGTCGGTGGAGGCGGAGGAAGTATTCTTCGCTAGCCTGCTCGACGCGGTGGAACGTCCGTTCAGGCATGAAGCTGAGAATCGGCACCTCAATTTCGAAGTGGAGACTGATCCACAGCTTACGCGGAGCGTAGTGACCGACTCGAAGCGGCTGCAGCAGGTATTGAAGAACCTGCTATCCAACGCATTCAAGTTCACGGAGAGTGGAGGCGTCCGCTTGACCGTGTCACCGGTAAAAAGCGGTTGGACGGAGGATCATCCAGTTCTGGGGAAGGCCGAATCCGTTGTGGCCTTTGAGGTTTCCGACACCGGCATTGGCATTCCGTTCGAAAAACAGCGCATCATTTTCGAGGCCTTCCAACAGGCAGACGCCGGCACCAGCCGCAAGTACGGCGGAACCGGCCTGGGCCTGGCGATCAGCCGCGAGCTGGCCAGCCTGCTGGGAGGAGAAATTCAACTCAGGAGCGCGCCGGGCCGGGGCAGCACCTTCACTCTCTATTTACCGCAAATCTACGTGGGACCATCTACTTCGGTCGCTGCCGTGGGAGACAGAAGGTTTCCCTCGTCGGCTTTGCCGGTACAGTTGTCGGTCGCGGCCGCTGCGGAGCATGCCGCTGAGAGGATTGCGGACGACCGTGGCAATCTGCAACCTGACGATGCAATTTTGCTCATTGTCGAAGACGATCTGCACTACGCGCGCGTGATGTGCGATCTATCGCGGGACAAGGGTTTCAAGGTGCTCATCGCCAATCGCGGCGCCGAAGCCTTGGCGCTAGCGCAGGAGTACCATCCAACGGCAGTGTCACTGGATGTTTTCCTGCCTGACATGCTCGGTTGGACGGTTCTGAATCATTTGAAACAGGAGCCGTCCACCCGGCACATTCCGGTGCAGATGCTGACTCTCGATGAAGATCGGCACCATGGGCTGGCTCGCGGGGCATTTGCGTTTGTCACCAAACCCACTACGCCGGAAGGACTGGAGACGGCACTGAGCCGAATCAAGGAATATGCCGCTCCCCGACGGAAACGCCTGCTGGTCGTGGAGGACGATCCCGCCGAGCAGCTCAGCATCAAGGAGTTGCTGGGTTACGACGACATTGATGTGACCGTGGTTTCCACTGGTGCTGAGGCTGTGGCGGCGGTCAATAAAGACAGTTTCGATTGCGTGGTGCTCGATCTTCGATTGCCGGATATAACGGGCTTCGAAGTGCTGGAAAAGTTTCGAGATAGGCCGGCGCTAAGTGATTTACCCGTCATCGTCTTCACCGGTAAGGAACTTTCGCCGGAGGAAGATGCCCGTCTGCATTCGCTGGCGCGCAGCGTTGTAGTAAAGGGTGTCGAGTCGCCAGAGCGTCTGCTGGACGAAACTGCGCTGTTCCTGCATCGCGTTGTCACCGATCTCCCGCCCGAGAAACAGCGCATGCTCGACAGGTTGCATCGCTCTGACGATGCTCTAGTGGGCAAGAAAGTGCTGGTCGTGGATGATGACGTCCGCAACATTTTTGCTCTGAGCAGTGTTTTAGAACGCAGGGGAATGACGGTGATCACTGCCGGGACAGGGCGGGAAGCGATTGCCAAACTGGAATCCACCGCTGACGTCGCGATCGTGCTCATGGACATCATGATGCCCGAGATGGACGGTTATCAAACCATGCAAGTGATTCGGCAGAACGCCCAGTTCGGACGGTTGCCGATCATTGCTCTCACCGCAAAAGCGATGAAGGGTGACCGGGAGAAATGTCTGGAGGCCGGAGCGTCGGAATATTTGGCGAAGCCGGTCAATACGGAGCAATTGCTGTCGTCGTTACGCATGTGGTTGCACAGATAACTCTTTTTCAGACGGTCTTGCTACCTGGGTTGTGGAGTGAATGATGGATGAGAAGGTCAACATCCTGATGGTGGATGACCAGCCGGCCAAGCTGCTCAGTTACGAGGTGATGCTCGGTCCGCTGGGCGAGAACCTGATCAAAGCGAATTCCGCCAAACAAGCCCTGGAGATTCTCCTTCACACTGAGATAGCCGTGGTATTGATGGACGTAAGCATGCCGGAACTGGACGGCTTTCAACTGGCGTCCATGATTCGACAGCATCCTCGGTTTCAGCGCACCGCCATCATCTTTGTCTCAGCCGTACATCTGACGGACCTGGACCAGCTCAAGGGATACGAGCACGGAGCGGTAGATTACGTTTCGGTTCCGGCCGTGCAGGAAGTCCTGCGCGCCAAAGTCAGGGTCTTTGCCGAGTTGTATCGCACAACGCGGCAACTCGAATCGCTGAATCGCGAGTTAGAGCAGCGCGTTCTGGAACGCACGGACGAGCTAGCCAGCAAAGCGGAGCTGCTGCAGCGCCTTAACACGGAGCTGACACGGAAGAACCAGGAGCTGGATGCCATCCTGCACACGGCTCCGGACATCATTTTCAGCCGGCAAGCGGACGGCTCCCGAGATTACGTCAGCGACCGATTTTATGAGTACACCGGCGCTTCAACAGGCTCAGCGAACGGATTCGGTTGGCTGGACTATGTGCATCCTGAAGACAAAGACCAGGCAATGGAGGAGTGGATGCGTTGCGTTCAATCCGGGGCAAACTATCAAGCGGAGTACAGACTCCGGTCGACGAGCGGGACTTATAAATGGTTCCGGGCTCGCGCGGTTCCGATCCACGACGACAAGGGAGAGATCGTGAAGTGGTATGGAACCTGCTCAGATATTCACGACAGCAAAGTGTTGGAACAGTCCATCCGCGACAACGCCACAGAGCTCGAAAAGCTAGTGGACCGCAGAACGGACGAACTGCGACGCCTTTCGATCCGTCTGATGACTGCGCAAGATCAGGAACGGCGGCGAATAGCCCGGGATTTGCATGACGGCCTGGGACAGGAGCTGGCGGTGGCCAAGATCTTGTTGGACAGAATGGCTCAGGAGGTGCCCTCCCCGCGCGCGCACGAAACCTCGGCCCAGGCCAGCAACATAGTCGAACGGGCAATTCAAGAGGTTCGAACCATGTCTCACCTTTTGCATCCTCCACTACTGGATGAGGTCGGCTTGGTATCCGCGCTGATGTGGTATGTGGAAGGCTTGACGAAGCGCAGCGGCATCAAGACTTTTCTGGATGTCCGTCCCACCGAGTTTCCCAGGCCGGCGGCGGAGGTAGAAACCGCAATTTTCCGGATCATTCAAGAGGCGCTCACCAATGTCTTCCGGCATTCCGAAGCGCACAAGGTATGGATTAGTTTGGCCCAAAGCAATGGAACGATCTCAGTCGCAGTGCGAGACGATGGTAAAGGAATCGACACGGACATTGCGGCGCTGCGTCCCGAAAGCGTCGGCATTGGGCTGGGCGGCATGAAACAGCGGGCACGAGAATTAGGGGGCGAGTTGCGGCTGACGAACACCGCGCCGGGCACGCTCTTGGAACTCACCATCCCCTCCGGTTCAGTGTCCCGCCAAGCAAAAACGGCCTCGGACACGCGTGGAGTAACCGCTGAGCCGATTCGCCAGGCTTCTAGGGAATGATCCTCGAGCGAGAATCGCGAAAACTTCATCGCACCTCGAATTACAATAAGGCACGTTCTTAAAACAGCGCGGCATTCCGCTCCGCGCGAAGCTGACTCTGTTTCTGACCCGAATACCTGGAGAGTGCAATGCCGCGACGCTATACGATTCGGTTAGCGCTTCTGATCAACAGCGTTTTCCTTCTAAGTGCCGGGGCACAAACCGCAGACAAGCCTGATTTGAGCAAGCAGCCAACTCTCTACGTTGTCGGTTACGCCCATCTCGACACCGAGTGGCGGTGGGAATATCCCCAGGTCATCGACGAGTACCTTCGCAAGACCATGCAGGATAACTTCACACTCCTCGACAAATATCCTCATTACATTTTTAATTTTAGCGGCGCCAACCGTTACCGCTTGATGAAGGAATATTTCCCCGCCGATTTTGCCCGGCTGAAAAAATACGTGGATGAAGGACGCTGGTTTCCAGCGGGCTCCTCCATGGAAGAAGGCGACGTGAACGCCCCGAGCGCCGAGGGGATCATTCGGCAAGTGCTCTATGGAAACAACTGGTTCCGCAAAGAACTGGGCAAAGCCAGTGCGGAATATATGTTGCCTGACTGCTTCGGATTTCCCTCATCGCTGCCTGCAGTCTTGGCGCACTCCGGCGTGAAGGGATTCTCCACGCAAAAACTGGTTTGGGGTTCGTCCGCCCCGGGCGGAGGCCCGGAATCACTGGAGAAAACGCCGGAAGGCACGCCATTCAATGTTGGCATGTGGGTCGGACCGGATGGCGAGAGCGTACTGGCCGGGCTTAACCCGGGTGCTTACGATGGCGGTATCGACACCGATCTGAGCAAGCCACTCCCTCCTTTGCCACCGAACCCGCATCGCGAGGACGTTGGAAAGAAACTGCAGTCCCTGGAACAGAAACTACAGCAAGCCGAGCAGAGCGGGCAGGCTTCGGATGAAAAGGAGATTCAGGAAGTTTACAAATTGCGCGATCAGCAGAAGTCGTTCGCCAGAAGTGAGCGAGAGCGGGAACTAAATCGTCATCAGGGCGACTGGGCGGCGCGAGTCGAGCAGAACGGTACGATCAGCGGCGTCTTCACCGACTACCACTATTACGGCACCGGCGATATTGGTGGCGCTCCCAACGAAGAATCTGTAAAGAATCTGGAAGCCATCGTCAGCAAAGGAATGGCCAGTTTGCCTCCGCCAGGTCAGGTTTTACGCGAAGGGAAACCGCACACGGAATGGCAACCTGCAAGAGTCGGCGATGGCCCGGTACACGTCGTTTCGGCGAACGCCGAGCAGATGTTCCTCGACATCACACCTGCCCAGGCCGCCGATCTTCCGCGCTACACGGGCGAAATGGAACTCACCAATCATTCCGCGGGCTCGCTGACATCGCAGGCATATCAGAAGCGTTGGATCAGGAAAGAAGAATTGTTAGCGGACGCAGCTGAAAAAGCTTCAGTCGTCGCCGAGTGGCTGGGGGCGCGGCCATATCCGTTGCAACGCCTGAACGATGCCTGGACTCTGGCGATGGGCGGGCACTTCCACGACATCGCCGCCGGAACCGCGACTCCCAAGTCTTATGAATTTGCGTGGAACGATGATTTGATCGCGATGAACCAGTTTGCCGGTGTGTTCAACAATGCGACCGAAGGTGTGAGCGAGGCACTGAACACCGAAACGAAGGGCGTGCCTATAGTGGTTTTCAACCCCTTGAATATCGAGCGGGAGGACATCGTTGAGGCGCAGGTTAATTTTCATGGCGGGATGCCAAGTGCAGTGTCCGTGACCAATTCTGACGGAAAAGAAGTTGCCTCCCAGATTTCAAACGGCAAGGTGATCTTCGCAGCCAAGGTTCCCTCGGTCGGTTATGCGGTTTATGACATCCAAGCCGCCGAGAGAAATATCGTCGGATCGTCCCTCCGCGTTTCGCGGGATGAACTCGAAAATCAGTACTACCGCGTGAAACTGAATGCCGATGGCGACGTTGCCAGCATTTTCGACAAGTCGATCAGTAAAGAGTTGCTGGCCGCCCCGGCCCGCCTCGCGATCTCTTATGACAATCCCGAGCACTGGCCAGCCTGGAACATGGACTGGGATCAGGAGCAGGCCGCTCCAAAATCTTATGTCGCCGGTGCAGCGAAAATCCGCGTGGTGGAAAACGGTCCTGCGCGAGTAGCGGTGGAAGTTTCGCGCGAGACGGCGGGATCACGCTTTGTTCAGACGATTCGTCTTTCGGCCGGCGATGCGGGAAAACGAATTGAATTCGCAACTGTGATCGACTGGAACACCAAAGAGTCGAATCTGAAGGCAACTTTTCCTCTGACCGCCGCCAACCAGATGGCCACCTACAACTGGGACATTGGGACAATCCAGCGGCCCACCGCGGAGCCAAAAAAATTTGAAGTCCCATCGCACCAGTGGATCGACCTCACCGACATGACCGGTGAGTTCGGCGCGACGATCTTAACCGACTGCAAAAATGGATCGGATAAACCAAACGATCACACCATCCGCCTCACTCTGATCCGCACTCCCGGTACTCGCGGAGGATACGCTGATCAAGGGACGCAGGACATCGGACATCACGAATTTGTGTACGGATTCGCAGGACATGCGGCCGGCTGGCGCGAATCTCAGACGGACTGGCAAGCGCAACGGCTGAGCGATCCACTGGTTGGGTTCGTCGATTCAAAGCACGCCGGCGTCCTCGGACGGCAGTTTTCCTGGCTGAAAATCAGCAGTCCGCGAATTCGAGTGCTAGCCCTCAAGAAGGCTGAGCAGGGCGATGAAATTATCCTGCGCCTCGTGGAACTCGACGGCAAGCCACAACCGAATGTGCAGATATCGTTCTTGACACCAATCACTGCCGCGCGCGAAGTGAATGGACAGGAACAGCCGCTAGGCGCGGCGACTCTGGATGCCGGCGCGCTCGTGACTTCGTTTCATGCCTATCAGCCGCGCACCTTCGCCGTCCGCCTTGCCGCCCCACAAACCACAAGCGCGGCAGTGCATTCCATGCCTGTGGCACTGCAGTATGATCTTGCGACTGCCAGCAACGATGGTACACCCTCATCCGGTGGCTTCGATGGCGAAGGCAATGCACTTCCGGCTGAGATGTTGCCCTCTCAGCTCACATTCAACGATGTAAAGTTTCAACTTGCACCGGCGAAAACAGGCGCGCCCAACGCTGTTGTGGCAAAGGGACAGACGATTAATCTGCCAGCCGGCCGGTTTAACCGCGCATATGTAATTGCAGCTTCGGCAAAAGGCGACCAAAAAGCCACATTCACGGTAGGCGACAGGAAAGTCGATCTGAATATTCAGGACTGGGGTGGATTCATCGGACAGTGGGATGACCGCCACTGGAGTTCGCGCGATACTTCAAACGACGACTACGGTCAGATGACTGGCCTCACCCCGGCCTACATCAAGCGCGCCGACCTGGCGTGGTACTGCTCGCATCACCATAACGCCGCGGGCAGGAATGTCTCCTATCGCTACTCCTATCTCTTCGCCTATCCGCTCGACTTGCCTGCTGGAACTCGAACTCTTACCCTTCCGACCAACGACAAAATTCGTATTTTCGCGATCTCGGTGGCAGACGAAATTTCCACCGTCGAGCCGGTGCAACCGCTGTACGACCTGTTGCCGTCGCGCGCCGCGGGCGACTGACGCTCGCACTGGCCCTCGGCTGAATTATCGCCGAGACTTGCGAGCGCGTCTCCGATGAGGGCGTCCTTCCTCGGGAGTCCAGACTGCATGGCAGAGCGCGCAGTCTGGCGCTAACTCTTCTCCAGCCAAATTCCCGGCTAACAGGGAAAATAACAGGGAATTTGCGAAATCTTGACCCAAAAAATCGCACTCCTATTCTCTAAACTGCAGATTCTGCGAGAGAAGAGGCGTGTGGCGTAAATCGGAACAGGGAATTAACAGGGACGTATCAGGGAATTTAATTCCATGATCAGGGATCTATTCCGGGAGGGATTTACTCCGTTGCGACCAGACTGGAGGAAAGCCAAAATGCTCACGCTGCTCCGGCCAGCCCAGCGGAACGTGCTCACACAGTTTGGCAAAGTTCAGTTCGTGAGGCTGCCGCCCTTCCAGAATCGATTCGATGATGTCCGGCGCGAGGAATGCGGGGATCTCGTATCGACTGCGTCTCCTTGAACCACCTTTTCATACCAGCCGCAGGCTCGGGCGATGGCCTTTATCAATGAACACTTGGGATGTCACAATCGGAACAGGGGTCGCCACCGACTCAATGATGCTGGACCGCAGCTCGATAGATGGCGCAGCTGTCTTGCTTTGCCGCTCAGTTGACCAGCGGCAGACCAATTTTTGCGAGCAGTTGCCTGAAGGCCGGATCGCCGCGAAGGCTGATGAAACCCTGGTCATCGAAAAGATTCAGCACGACCTCGTCATGCGACTGGACACAAATAGCCAGGTACCTGATCGCTTCGCGCTTGTTGCCGAGTCGAGCCTCGGTCTGCGCCACATAATACGGCGACAACTTCCCCTGTTCATACATCTTTTTCTGTTCCGAAAGCTGTGCTGCGAACAAGCCGTGCTCGCCACTCTTTGCAAAGCCATTCGCCGCCGCCTCAGCCACCGATGATTGCGCCGCGTCGTGGGTCAGCATGGCATCTTTCTTCAACTCCACAATGTAGTTGGGATAATCGCCAGTTTCGAAATAAGCCAATCTTAGGTAGACGTGAGGCGAAATGAAATCTGGTTCGGCCGCCTCAAGTTGTTTCAATAATTGCAGCGCCTGTTCGTGACGCGCCGCAGCCCATAGCAATTCTCCCTTGTCGGCAAGGATTGACGAAGAGTCCGGAGCTAACTCCCGCGCCAGGTCAATCTCAGTCAGGGCCTCGTCATGGCGTAACAAGGCATGCAGAAACGTCGCATACCAGTGGTGGGCTTTCACGTTATTTGGGTCGAGTTCGATCGCCCGGCGAAATTCCTTTTCCGCGTCTGCCGCGTCCCACATCCCCCAAAAAGTCACAAAGCCGAGGGAAGCGTGCGCCTCGGAAGACCGAGAGTCCAACTCTACCGCTTTCTTCGCAGCCGCAAACGCTTTGAAGTAAGCCTCGTTCCCTGGCATAGCCGAAAACTCCCGCAGTAGGTTGTAGGAGTCCGCCAGCCCAACGTAGGCATCGGAATAGTTCGGATCGTGCGCAATGGCTTGAGTGAAGGCTTCCAAAGCTTGATTTAGGCTCTCGGGCGTGCGCTTGTTCCAGTAGAACCGGCCTTTCAGGTAAGCCTCTTCGGCCTCGCGATTGGCGGCTTGATGAAGGGTTCGCCCGCTCAGGACACCGGATTTCGCGCTCGCTTTGACGTCGCGATTGCCAGGACGGAAGATCCACACTGCGAAGAGCAGCGCCAACACTGGAAGTGCGAAAACTATCTTCTGCCACGGAAAGGCCTTCGTCGATGGCGCTGCTGGAGGTACTCGTTTTTCCAGCGAATGGTCTTCCTGCTGAGCATGTTCCCTCGATTCAGCCAGAACCGGTTCCACCCGTTGAAAAGGCCCGATCCAACGATAGCCGCGGCGTTCCACGGTCTCAATAAAGATTGGATTGTCGGCCGAGTCCCGCAAGGCGTCGCGTAGGCGCATGACGGCGCTGCTGATCCCTTGCTCAAAATCCACAAAGATATCTGCCGGCCAGAGTGCCTGACGAAACTCCTCGCGTGTGATCACTTCCCCGGGACGCGTGAGCAACAGCGTAAGCGCTCGAAACGGCAGATCCTGAAGACGGAGCTTGATCCCGTTTCGCCGAAGTTCGCGGGCGTGCAGGTCGGCTTCGAACACGCCGAAGCGAACCAGAGCCGGAGACGCTTGTGCAGAGCCCATAGATAGATCCCTTGGAGTAAGGGTTAGTTTACAGGGAATATTTCCCCCAGAAAATGGCACCTTCAGGCTTGCTTCGAGGCCCATTGGTCAGGCAACACGTCCACGTAACTACTTGCGCATACAAGCCTTATTTCGCCAAACACGCGCCAGCAACCCGCTATCTCCAGACCATTGACCGATACGCCCTTTTCCGGCGACAGTCGCCAAAGCGCCAAGGTGTATCCCCCCGATGAAGGCCCGAACGCTATTCACTCTCAGGAGACCAAACAATGAAGTCGAATTACTATCCAGGTAATCCCTCGGGCATGATGGCAATTTTCCTCACCATGCTCGCGGTTGTGGTAATGTTCGCCGGGGCTGCTACTCCCGCTCAGGCCCAAACTCCCACCACCTTGCACGGCTTCCTAGATGTTCCGACTGACGCCTGCCAGACCGAAGGCAACATCGTGCAGGGCCGCGACGGCAATATGTACGGGCTGGGGTTGTATTGTGGGACCAACAACACCGGCGCAATGTATAAGATTTCGCCGACCGGAACCGAAAGCGTCGTTTTCAGCTTTCCATCGAATTGGAGTTTCTGCTTCTCGGGGCTGACACTGGGCAGCGATGGAAATTTCTACGGAACTTGCTTCTCCACTCCGGGCGGCAATGGCGGCATTTTCCAGTTGACGCCCGCCGGAGCGTTTACGGATAAGCATGACTTCAGCGGTGCGAATGGCGACACCGAGCCACTGTACCCGCCGATCCAAGCCTCAGATGGCAACTACTATGGCACGACCGGATATTATCCGTACAGCTGTGGAAATATTTACAAGCTGACCGCCGCGGGAGTGTACACCAATCTGCACACATTTTCCGGCAGCGACTGCGGACCCGCTTCGAGCTTGATCCAGGCCAGCGATGGCAATCTTTACGGCACGCTTTATAACTGTTCCAACGGCATTCTCGGGTGCGTCTACAAGATCAGCACGGCCGGCATTTTAACGGAAGTTTACGACTTCTCGGCTTCCTCCGGATACAACCCATGCACCGGCGTCATTCAGGGCAAGAATGGAGAGCTGTATGGAGCCACAAACCTGGGAGCGGCCAATAACTTCGGGGCCATCTACGCGCTGACTACCACCGGTGTTTTTACCGATCTGCACGATTTCGTCCAAACGACCGACGCATCCTGTGTTGACAACGAAGGCAGGACGAACGTAAATCTGCTGCAAGTGACCGATGGAAGCTTCTACGGGGTGAACGGGTCTTACGGGCGTGACGGCAACGGTAGCATCTACAAACTGACTTCGGCTAGAGTGTTCACGGACTTCCTGTTCCCGAATCCACCCGTTGACGGGAACGCACCTTTGTCAACCCTGATTCAGAATACGAACGGGATGGTGTATGGAACAACCCCCTCGGGCGGCCCCCCCTCCTGCTCGCCATGCCAGGGAGTCTTCTTTAGCGTAGCAACGGGCGATGCAGCGTTTGTGAATCTGGAGCCTACGCAAAAGGCAGAGCTAGTGGGCGCACACGTCGGAATGTTCGGACAGGGCTTTAGCAGTTCCTCGGTGGTAAAGTTTGGCGGCGTGGCCTCCGCATCGGTCACGCGCTCGGGTACCACCTATTTACTGGCTGTAGTTCCCCCAGGAGCGCATACGGGAGCAGTCACAGTGACCACCGGCTCCACCACCCTGACCAGTCCGCAAACATTCAAGGTGAGGCCAAAGATCACGACCTTTTCGCCGCCGAGCGGTCCAATTGGAACGCTGGTGACGATCAACGGCTCAGGCTTGATTCAGGCCACGGCGGTGAAATTTGGCACGGTGAAGGCGGCCACGTTCACTGTGGTTTCGGACTCAGAGGTAACGGCGGATGTGCCGTCGGGACTCTCCCCGGGAGCGGTAACGATATCCATCACCACACCGGGCGGGATGGCCAACAGCCCGACAAAGTTTACCGTGAACTAGAACTGCGGATGGAAGTCTTGAAGCCCGCTCGATCTCCGAGGAGCGCGAGAAGGGCGGGACACTCGCTCAGAGCACATCGCTGGTGATCGGCGGCATCGCACTGAGCAGCACAGACCTGCGGGGTTCACCGCAGCCGGTCTCCTGGCTGAGGGTGCCGGAGCGCGATTTGGGGGATGCGCGCTCCGGGTTCTCATACTTTTGTTGCGATTCGGCAGCCGGGCTACACCGTTTGCGTTTCTGTTTGCCTAATGGTGCAGATCGCGGGACTAGTCATTGAAGCGGGCAAGAAGTAGGTTTGTAGGACGTTGGCACGGGGGATGACAAAACAATCTGAGATGGATGTCTCCAATTTCTAACGAATGACGCGGAAGCCGTCTCAAAAAGAGCGGGCAAGAAATCTTTGAAAATCTCGATTTATTCGACTTTTCCTGCCTACGCTCAGCGGACAGACTTCTAAAGTCTGGACTGGGTGCCCAAGCAAGTAGTCATTGCGTACCCAATGTCGGTCCCTTACCAACACGAAGATGACCTTTTTCAGCCACGCTATCGTATGCCGTTCGCCTTACCGAGCGAGCGAAAAGATGGAGTGTTTTTTATCGGTCTAGCAGCCAGTCACTGCTTGTTGATTCTCTGGTTAAGTCCTGCACCGCTGCAAGTTACGCAAACGTCGGGGGTTGCCGAATTCAAAACGGTAATGCGAGTTCGAATCCTACTTGCTCCGCCACCCAGTCTGAACTGCAGAGAAATTCCGCCGCACCTTACCCGGAAATACGCGAAACACGCCCGTATTTCGAGATCATTCCTCAGCAAACCGGACCGGAGAGAACGGACTGCTTAGCTCAGCACGGGGTCGCTGTCACCGCTTCTCTCCGCAGGATACCTGCACAGTCCGATTTCGAGGATGGCGCTCGGCGAATGCAATGCGATCAGAAGCTCTGAATTCGGGCATGGCGAGTAGACTTTTACGAACATCCTGGAAAGTAATTTCGGTGCTTCCCATAAGTCTAAGCCCGTTTGTGGATAGTTTCCGGTTTGCCGACAATCCACGAACTTGTTTGGGCATTTGATGTTTTCAAAATCGACGGGAGGGCCGAAGACACCTATTTCCTTGCGGCACCGGATAAACATCTCTGCGGAGAATGGAGTCCCATCCACGCTCTTGAGTTCGGGCAGAAGCGGCGACCTACGATATCGCAGGTCGCCAGGATCACCAAGTGTAGACTTCGTCGATTCGAGGCGGACCGGATCGTCCGTCAATTACCTGGGTTTCCAAAATAACTTCGAGATTCTTGTGACTCCAATCCCTGGGAGTTCGTCCAGCAAGTTCTTCCATGCGGTGAGAGTCGACCAAAAATTCTCCTGCCGCAACAGTGCCTCCCCGGGCCACGCCCGCAGCCACTACAACAAAGCGATCGGTATTCGGATCGAGAAGTCGCGCCACGATGGCATAGTCCTTGTAGGTTCCGGTATCCTGGCTCGACCTCTCCAGTAGACGGTTTTGCAGTGTCGGATTATTACGGTCTTCGATCCAGAAACGAGTCATTTCCGGGTTGTTCGCGAAATGAAATCGTAGCGGCGCGGTCAGGCGCAGAGTCCAGCTATTGTCGTAAGCTCCAATCAGGACTGAGGGACTGCGTCGCATGTCGGTAAGCGTAGTCGCGGTCTCGCCTTGCACTCTGTAGGTTCTTCCATAGGTGTGCAGAAAGCCGGCAATATTGACCAGCGGACTTACATCGTCAATGATCACCGTGACCATGTGATCGTTGAGGGTAGTCTGGTGAAGAGGATTGGCCGCGTCCCGCAGGTTGATGGTGGAATACTGGCTCTGGTCCGCGATACAAAACAGGACTGGGTCCGAGGACTTAACGAACGGCGCCCAAAACTGTTCCATCGCCGAAGGGCGCAGATTCTGCCAGGCAAAGATTGCTCCAGTTGCAACGGCAAGCACTGCGAACGCGGCTATGAACTTCCGCCAGGAAACTCCGCGCTTCCGAATGGGCAGAGCAATGGTCTCGAGTGCCGACAATTCAACCGCTGGAAGCACCTGCGGGTGCACCAGCGATTTTACTTCTTCAGGAAAACAGAATTGGGGCGCGTAGGAACCGGCGGGCAACAAAACTCTGATTTCGTGCTCGTGCCCCGGCTCTTGATAATACTGGGCAATCCGCTTGCGAATTTCACCGGCAGTCACTCGAACGATGGGATCGTCGGTGGTATCGTAATTGGGATCTTTGCCGAATACTTCGACCCCCAGAGTGCGCTCTTTGAGATTGTCCGCTCGCCCTGCCAGAGCCTCTGCCACGACGAATTTCAGGAAGACTGGGAAGCGCTTACTTTTGTGGAAGTGAGGGTTCCGCAGGAGGCGTTCGAGTTGCTGCAAAACGGCAGCTTTCTCTTCTTCACTCGACGGCGTCCAGATATCCGTCTGCTCGGACAACATTAAGTCCCCGCTCCTTGGATACCAGCCATCCGGCGGGATGGCTTACTCTCAAAAGTCATATTTTGGCGGCGCTGCGACCCCCAAGGCCGCTACAAACCGTGTCTTTCAGAGTCGTCAAACAAGTCTTTACATGTAAAGAATGCTGTGCACCCGGCATCCGGCCTCCCACTGTACCCAAATGATATCAACACTTTCAAGCCCTAATTCCTCTCTTAACCGCTGCGCTTACCGTAAGGAGCTTTTCTCCGCTCCGTAATGCTCGTTATAACTCCACCCGGTTCGAGAACCGGACGCTGGCAAGAGTCTGTTCCCAAGTCGGAACGGACGGCGGAGTCTTCGCGGTTGCCAGGTTCCATGTTCCGGGGCTTGAACCTTGTTGGCTGATACTCTGGAGGCCGGACTCTATGGCGCGCAAATCTTTGTCCCCGTTGACACTGGCGGCGGTAGCCGCGATGTTTACCTTTTTTCTGCCTTGCAATTGGCTGCAAGCCCAAACTCAGGCGACCACCGCAACCCTGAGCGGCACCGTCTCCGACACATCCGGGGGAGTAGTGCGAGATGCCAAGATCAGCCTGACCAGCGGCGAGCTTGGAATTTCGCGGACCTATGTAACGGATGCGACCGGCAATTACAATTTTTCTCTTTTGCCGCCTGCGGTTTACTCCCTGCAGGTGACGGCCGCCGGATTCAAGAGCTACAGGCAGGATGGAATCGCGCTGGGCGCGGGGCAAAATGCGGAACAGCCCTTGGTGATGGCCGTAGGCACGGCTTCTGAAACCATCGAAGTGACCGCGCAAGCCTCGCTGGTGAACGCTGAGAATGCCAACATTTCCTCCGATATTTCGGCCCAGCAAGTTGTCGAGTTGCCGCTCAACCTTCGAAACGTCTATGGGCTGGCGTTCTTGAACTCCTCCGTAAACAACACTGCCGAATTTCAAGTTGTAGGAGGAAACGGCATTTCCGGAAGTGCCGACCAGGATATTTCCTTCTTTAATTTTGGTGGCACTTTCTTCAACACTGCCGAGTATCTTTTGGATGGCACCTGGGATACCGGCGCGGATTGGGGCGGGGTAGCTTATGTTCCCGCCGTCGACGATGTGCAGGAGTTCAAGATCCAGACGAATGCGTTTACTTCGCAATATGGATGGAGCAGTGGCAACGTCATCAACGTCGTGACTAAGTCCGGCAGTAACGGATTTCACGGCGACGCGTACGACTTTCTTCGCAACAGTGCTCTGGATGCCAGAAACTATTTCAATAATAAGACCCAGCCGCTTTTTCACCGTCAGCAGTTTGGCGCCACGTTCGGGGGTCCCATCTGGAAGAACAAGACATATTTCTTCGTTTACTACGAAGGATTACGCCAGCAGACTCCGGTAACGTTTACTGGAACAACGCCAACAACGGACTTTTTGTCGGGGAATTTTTCGGCGCAGTTGGGACCTCAGGTTGGAACCGACTATTTAGGGCGGCCTGTTCTGCAAGGCCAGATCTACGACCCGTTCAGCACCCGTCTCGTCACCCTGGGGCAAGTCGATCCCAAGACTGGCTTGACTGCCGCGCAGAGCGGCTACATTCGCGATCCTTTCCCGGGAAATATAATTCCAACCGCTCGATGGGATTCCATTGCAAAGACTATTGCGCAAGGAAAGTTTTGGCCGACGCCTACTTCTGCCGGGCTGGTAAATAATTTCACGGCATCGGCCGCGGCGGCCGCCCACTCCGATGAGTACTCGGTCCGCATCGATCACAATATTTCGGACAAGACCCGATTGTTCGGGCGTTGGTCGCAGAAATACGAAACCAAGGTGAACGTGCCTACGTATTACGGGTCATCCGATCCAGGTGGGCCGGGAGCGACCAATCCGAACAATCGTTATAGCGCGGATATTGGCGCCAGCCATGTCTTCAGTCCCACGTTTCTGATGAGTGCAAACTTCGGCGTGAACCGGTGGGTTGAAAACTCGAATGTGCAGAGTTTTGGATTCAAGGCGTCCAGCCTTGGTTTTCCCTCTTTCGTCGATCCAATTTCTCCTCTGTTCCCGCAAATCCAGCCCCAAGGAGTAGCGGGCCTCGGGCCAGATACGGGGCTGGACGATTACATCGTTCCACGAACTCTCTGGACCGGCTCGGTTGATTTCACCAAGGTGAAGGGGAAACATGTTCTTGCCTTCGGTTTCATGGGCGTCTTGAACCAAATTAATGGAGGACACTATTTCACCACGACTCTGCAATTCCCAACTTCATTTACCGGCGGACCCGATCCGCAAAATGAAACCGCTGGAACGGGAGCCGGCATGGCTTCGTTCCTGTTGGGAGTTGGAGGGGGAACCGATCAGACCGGCTTTACCAAGTTCCCAGCCACTTCGAAGAAGCAACTTGGCTGGTACTTGCAGGATGACTGGAAAGCGACGCGAAAGCTGACTCTGAATCTCGGCTTGCGGTATGAAATTCAAACCGCGCCCACCGAGCGAGATAACGCTCAGCAATACTTCAATTTCACGGCTACCAATCCAATCAGCTCGGCTGTAGGCTTCACGGTTCCAGGAGAACTCGTCTTCAACAGCAGCAACAACCGCGGCCTCTACAACACGCAATATACAAATTTTGCGCCACGGGTCGGAGTGGCTTATCAAGTCATGCCGAAGCTGGTTTTGCGGTCGGGATACGGAATCTTCTTTGTGCCCGATTATTACGGGAACGGTCCCAACATCGGCTATTCGCAGGCGACCCCCTGGGTTACAACTCTGAATAACCAGCTAACCCCGAACACGACGCTGAGCAATGCGTTTTCGAACGGGCAGGTTCCGGTCACAGGAAATTCGCTGGGTGGGCTGACAGATGTTGGCTTCGGACTCAATCCGGTGATAAATCCGATTCGCCACTCGCCTTATGTGCAGCAGTGGATGGGCGGGTTCGAATATTCGCCGACGAATAATGACTTGGTCGATATTTCCTATGTCGGCAATCATGGTGTGCACGTTCTGGCGCAATATCTGGAATGGGACCAGTTGCCGACTACCGATCTGGCTTTGGGAAACGCATTGAACGACCAGGTTCCGAATCCCTTCTTCGGCCATATCGCGTCGAGCGGTTGCGGACTTAGCGATCCGACTGTGGTGCGCGGACAACTCCTCCGGCCCTATCCCGAATATTGCAGCGTCACCGAAGCGCCGCCTGCGGTCGGATCTTCGAACTACAACGCGCTCCAGGCCACATACACCCATCGCTGGCACTCGGGGCTCAACTTGAATATCTCCTACACCTATTCCAAATTCCTGGACAACGTGCAGGGCGCATCGGGGTGGGCCTTCCCCGGCACGGGAAGCCAGGTGCGGGACTCGCACAACCTGGCAGCGGAACGCTCCGTTGACGTCACCGATATACCTCACAGCCTGGTGGTGAATTACATTTACGCGCTACCATTCGGCCGAGGCAAGCCGAGAGGAAAAGATTGGAACACGCCGATCAACGCCGTCTTAGGCGGGTGGCAACTGACGGGGATCATATACGCCAAGAGCGGGTTCCCGCTCTCAATCGCTCCGGCGCAAAACAATACCAACTCGTTTGGCGGCAATCAGCGTCCCGACTTGGTCGGAGATCCGCGGCCGGCGAACCAAAGCATCACAAACTGGATTAACGCAGCCGCCTTCGCCCAGCCTGCAGCCTTCACCTTCGGCGACGCTCCGCGCACGCTTGCCAACCTTCGGTCGCCCCGCTATTTCGATTGGGACATGGGCATCCAGAAATGGTGGGACTTCAGTGAAGCCAAGCGGTTGCAGTTCCGTCTGGAAATGTTCAACGCCTTCAATCACCCCAACTTCTTTGCCCCGGATCAGAACCTCGGCGACAGCGCTTTCGGCACGATTTCGCAGGCGTATCCGGCGCGAGATATACAAGCGGCCCTGAAGTTCTACTTTTAGACCAGCTTCTGAACCCAGGCCGATGCAGCCAACCATACGGCGATCGCACAGACGCAGCAGACTCAGATATTTGCTGCGCCTGCGAGGACCCGCTTCTTACTGCCGCAGGGAACGTCACACGGGATGGAACCATGATAGAGCGTAGCCGGTGGGTCCCTGTCCTCTTCATTCTTTTCATTCTTCTTTTCCTCGAACTGAGCGCGGGTCCAGCCAGATGCTTGCCTTACGATAAGGACCCGGTTCCAGCGAAAGCTCCAGTGCCCCATCGGCTGGTGCTGAACACGTTCTCGGGTGAGAAGATCCTTCCCCATGGGATAGAAGTCTACAGCGGAAAAGCGATCATTCAGATTCTCGCCTTGCGCGACGACGTGGTGCGGGTTCGAGTTGGTCCCGATGGCGCGCTTCCAGAGGATGCGTCGTGGGCGGTCCTGCCTGCAGTTCGCCAGGAACGTGCAAACATAACTCCAGAAAGCAGCGAGCGCGCAGTAGGTTTCCGGACGAAATCCCTGCGGATACAGATTGATCGTGCAACTCTTCGACTTTCGCTAACCGATCTGGAAGGTAACGTCCTGCAGGAGGACGCCGGCGACTGGCCGGTGGAGTTTCACGATAAGTCTTTCCGCATCTACAAGCAGATGCCTTCGGACGAGCATTACTTTGGCTTAGGAGACAAAGCCGGCGCACTCGACCGGCGCAACCAGACATTCACGTTGTGGAACACCGACGCTTACAACTTTCAGGAGTCGACCGACCCCCTATACAAGAGCATTCCGTTTTTCTTGACCATGCGCGGCGGACGCAGCCTCGGAGTGCTCTTCGACAACACCTGGTGCAGCAGCTTCGATTTTGGAAAAGAAGTCGACGGAGTCTACTCTTTCGGTGCTGAAGGCGGCCCCATCGACTATTACCTACTCTATGGCCCGGAGCCCAAGCGTGTGGTGGAGCACTATGCGTGGCTCACGGGATTGCCGCCTTTGCCGCCGCTCTGGACGCTGGGCTATCAGCAATCCCGCTTTAGTTATGAGAACGAAGCGGAACTGCGCCGGGTCGCCGACAAATTGCGCGCCGACCGGATTCCTACCGACGCTTTGTATCTTGATATCGACTATCAGAAAAACAACCGGCCCTTTACCGTCGACGCGGACAGATTTCCAAACTTTGTGCCCATGCTGGCAGACTTGAAGAAAGAAGATTTTCATGTCGTCGGCATAACCGACTTGCACATCGCTGCCCTGCCCCACGCCGGCTACGCTCCTTATGACACGGGAGTGGGCGGTGGGCACTTCGTAAGAAATCCTGACGGCTCCGTTTTCGTGGGCAAAGTGTGGCCCGGTCCCTCCGTGTTTCCCGATTTTACTCAGCAAAGCACGCGCCAATGGTGGGGCACGCTTTACTTCGATCTGGTTTCCGATGGCCTGGCTGGTTTCTGGAATGACATGAATGAGCCCTCGGTCTTCAACACGCCAGACAAGACAATGCCCGACGACGTTCAGCACCGGATTGCCGAGGCGGGCTTCCAGCCGCGCGTCGCCAGTCACCGTGAGATCCACAATGTCTATGGCATGGAAAACTCGCGCGCTACTTATGAGGGCCTGTTGAAGATTTCTCCGAACCTGCGTCCGTTCGTTCTCACTCGCGCGACCTACGCCGGAGGACAGCGATATGCCGCTACCTGGACGGGTGACAATAGCGCCACCTGGAATCATTTGCGACTCACTACCCCGATGCTGGAGAACTTAGGCCTGAGCGGTTTCGGCCTGAGCGGCGCCGACGTAGGAGGTTTCATCGGCACGCCATCGCCCGAACTGCTAACTAAGTGGACAGAACTGGCGGCCTTTCAGCCCATCGATCGTAATCACAGCGAGAAGGGCACCGCTCAGCGCGAACCCTGGGTACACGGACCCGAGCAGGAAGATATTCGCCGCCGCTACATTGAAGAACGCTACAAGTTAATGCCTTACCTCTATACGGTTGTGGAGGAAATGTCGCGGACGGGCTTGCCCGTTCTCCGCCCGCTGTTCCTCGAATTTCCCGACGCGACCGCCGACAAGCATCCGCTCGACCTCGATGCGGGAAACGAGTTTCTGTTCGGCGCCGATTTGCTGGTGGCCCCACCGCCATTTCCCGAAAAGCTGGACGCGTACCCTGTACACTTTCCTCCTCTGGATTGGTACGATTATTGGACTGGCGAACGCCTGAAGAGCGCCGGAAAGCCAAGCTTGGTGCCGGTTTTCGTGCATCCGACACTCGATGCCCTTCCCATCTACGTGCGCGAAGGTTCGATCGTTCCGATGCAACCGCTCGTCCAAAGCACCGAAGAGATTCCCCCGGGGCCGCTTCTGTTGCGTGTATATCCTGGTCGGGATTGTAAAGGTTCGCTCTACCAGGACGATGGAAAAACGATGGAATACAAGCGCGGCGAGTTTTTGCGCATGCAGTTTGCCTGCACTACTGAGGGCAACTCGGTGAAGGTACACATCGGCGCTCACCTAGGCAGCTATCGGCCCTGGTGGAGCAAGGTCCAGGTAGAGGTTTACGGCTTGGACTCCACCGCGTCTTACACAGTGGTAAGCGGCAAGGCAGACCCTAGTCCCGTAGTGGCGGATCCTTCGCATCATCGCGTGAGTGTTACGATTTCTGACGATGGCCACGGAAGCGATTTGGAAATCAGCCCGCAGCGCTAACGGAACGCGGCGCCACGCATTGGCAATCATGACGCCGGCACATCGCCAACGTGTTCGCACCGCGATACGAGTGGCTGTGTTGTACTTGTGCGCAGCGACCGTCTGTCTGTCGGCTCCATCCTCGACGCCGGTTTTTCGTTTGACTCTCCCTAAGGGCCTCGATTTCACGCTGCAGAACTCTCCTACCTCGCTCAAGTACCTGATCGAAACCATGCCGGGAGGCGTTGCCCTTCTCGACTATAACAACGACGGGCTTCTGGATATCTTTCTGGTGAATGGCGGTCGCATCAGCGCAGGACGACCGACCAATTTTGACCGGCAAGACCCACGCTACTGGAACCGCCTTTACCGGCAGAACCGCGACGGCACCTTCACCGATGTAACAAAGGAAGCCGGATTAGGCAATGCTGGCGACGAAAATTACGGCATGGGAGTAGCCGTGGGCGACTACGATAACGACGGCTATCCTGATATTTATGTCACGAACTTCGGCAAAAACATTCTTTATCACAACAATGGCGACGGCACATTCACTGACGTCACAGCGAAGGCTGGCGTTTCCGCCGGCGGATGGTCGGCGTCGGCTGGATTTTTTGACTATGACAATGACGGCAAACTGGACCTGTTCGTGACCCGCTATCTCGACTGGGACATGAAGCGCAACAAGATTTGTGGAGCGGCTGTGCGACAGTATTGTCCGCCGGGGGAATTCCCGCCAGTCAGCAGCATCCTCTACCATAACCGGGGCGACGGCACCTTCGAAGATGTGAGCGCGAAATCCGGAATCGTTGAGAAAAAAGGGCACGGGCTGGGCGTGGCATTCGCCGACTATGATGGCGATGGCTTCACCGACATCTTCGTCGCCAACGACGTGGTGGAGCAGTTTCTGTTTCACAATAACGGCGACGGCACATTCACCGAGCAAGGCCTGGACGCCGGCGTAGCGCTCACGGCAGACGGAAAGCAGCTCTCCGGCATGGGAGTCGTCTTTCAAGACTATGACAATGACGGCCGGCCTGACATCGTCGTAACGGAGCTGCCTCACCAACCGCAAACTGTTTTTCATAACGAGGGCCACGGGATGTTCAGCGACCAAAGCCTGCACACCGGCTTAGGTATTCTTTCTGGAACGACCTCGGGCTGGGGCGTCGGACTGGAAGACTTCGACAATGATGGCTGGAAAGATCTGTTCATTGTGCAGGGCCATGTCATGGACAACGTCGAAAAATTGGACTCGTCGTTGCATTACCTGGAGCCGCCGCTTCTGGCGCTCAATCACAACGGGCGCTTCGAGCCGGCGGATGTGGGTAGTACAACTCCCATCGCAGGGCGCGGCGCCGCTTTCGGCGACCTGAATAATGACGGATGGATTGACGTGATCGCCACCACGTTGGGCGGCCGGCCGAAGGTTTTCGTAAATAACGGAGGAAAACTGCACTGGCTCACCATCACTTTGCGCGGGACGCACAGCAATCGTGACGGCTTCGGAGCCCGCTTGCAGGTGAACGGACAAACTCGGTTCGCGACCGCTGCGGGAAGTTATCTGTCGTCGAACGATAAACGCCTGCATTTTGGTTTGGGTTCGGCCGAAACTGCCAAAATCGAGGTGGTCTGGCCCTCGGGTATTCACCAGACGGTCAATAATATTCACTGTGACCAGTTCATAGAGATTCGGGAGCCTGACAAACCGTGATTAGAACCAGCATGATTCGCACGCTCGTTATTCGCTTGATGATGATTCGGGCGCTGTCCGTCTTATTCGTGTTTGCCCAGGCGAGTCCCGGCTCACCTGATCGATCGCCTGAAGCAGCGCAACATCTGCAGGCAGCCGTTGAGGCCGAGCGCCGGCAGGATTTCGAGAATGCCATTGCTGAATTCCGTAAAGTTACCGGACTTGAGCCTGCAGATCCAACCGACTTTGTCAGGCTGGGCAATGCTTACATGGAGAATCACCAATATGGCGAAGCCCTTCCGGCATTAAAGAAGGCGTTGGAACTGAATCCGACTCTGCAGAAGGCAGAACAATTACTCGGATACGCGCTGTTGGCGCAAGGATATGCCGGGGAAGCGATTCCGCATCTCGAGAAGGTGGGACAGGTGGGCGCTCTAGGGATCGCGCAGATTCAAACCGGCCAGGCCTCCGCCGCAGTTTCCAATCTGCAGGCAGCATTGGCGAAGACTCCAGATGATCTGGACCTCCTTTTCTATCTGAGCCAGGCGAGTGAGATGCTGGCGCAACAGTCGCTCGATGCACTAACCGCTGCCGATCCTAATTCCAGCCGAAGTCACCAGGTACGAGCCCACAGCTACTATCTCGCGCATCAGCTTCCGGAGGCCGAGAAAGAATACGAGCAGGCACTGATGCTGCGACCGGGCGTTCCCGGACTTCATCTGGAACTGGGCGAAGTGTATGCGGCGAGTTCGCAATGGGCTAAAGCCGACAAGGAATTTCTTGCGGAAACCAGGCTCCAGCCCGGCAACGGCGAAGCCGCCTATCGATTGGGCGATGCGCGGTTGCAGGAAGGCGAGCCGGCAGAGGCGCTGAAAGAATTAGAGCGGTCTGATCTTCTGCGCCCCGATATGTCGGAGACGCTCTATTCTTTGGGGAAAGCGGCGGCGCTCGTCGGCGATGCGACAGCCGCACAACGGGCGTTGACACGAGTGATCGCTCTCGAAAGAGAAAGCCCTCTTGCAGCTCAGGCTCATTACACACTCGCGAGACTCTATCGCCAGCAAGGCAAAAGGCAGGAGGCTGAGCGCGAAATGCAGCAATTCCACCGATTGCAGGACAACCCGAGGCGGCAATAAGAGCCGGCGCGACGAGCTTCCGCGAGACGCAGGAGTGGCTGGAAGCACCTACGGCAGTGACCGCATTCGATGCCGAGGAGTCCGTTCTCTGCAGTCCGGTCTTCTGGGGAACAATCCAGAAATACGGGCGTTTTCCGCGCACTTCGGAGGAAGAGCCGCCGACTTTCTGCATTCCAGACTGCATGGCGGAGGGAGAGGGATTCGAACCCCCGGTACGGTTTCCCGTACATCGGTTTTCAAGACCGACTGTTTCAACCACTCACACATCCCTCCGCGCGGTCTGGCCTGGGATCGACGTTTCCTTGGTTAGTTTACAACACGCATGGCATGGCCAAAAGCGTCGTGCTCCCGGATATCTTCCGCCTCGCGCTCGTCTACTTCAGACCGAACGCGCGCGAGTGAAACTCCATGACCTCTGTAAAGTGGGCAAGAAAGTACGTAATGCTGTGATCGCCAGGGTAAGCGTGATACTCGTGTGCGATTCCAGCCTTTTGCAGTTGCGCGTGTAACGCGGCCGCCCCTTTTTCGAAGCCATAGTTATCGTCCTGACCGCAGTTGAAGTAAATGGCGACCCGCCGCAAGGCCGCCCCGTTTCTGGCTGCGAGAACGAACGGATTGTTGTTTTTCCAATGTTGCACGTCGACCGGGCTACCGAAGACCGTTGCCAGTAGTTTTCCCAAAGGCGCGCCGGAGCGGGCCGCCGTGTCCAATTCCGCCGGCGTTTCCGTGATCAATGCCGCGCTTTGAGCGCTGACGGCAGAGAACAGTTCGGGATGTGTAAAGGCGGCTCGCAGCGCTCCGTAGCCTCCCATGGAAATTCCGCTGATCGTACGGGCACTGCGGACCTTATTGACGCGGTATTTGTTTTCGATCAGCGGAATAAATTCCCGAAACAAGAAATCGCTGTAGCGCACGGTGCCATCCGCCGAATTGATGTAAAACGTACGTCCGCCTTCAGGAGCGGCGATGAGAAATTCTCCTATCTTGTGTTGCTTGCGAAGATCATCCAGCATCGTCCATCCACCGCTGTTGAAGAGCGTGCGCTCGTTGTCTCCCAGGCCGTGCAGAAAATAAAGCACAGGATATTTTTGGACAGGTTGCCTCGCCTCGGGCGCGTCATAGCTGGCCGGGAGATAAACGCAATAATGAACGGTAGACTTTAGAATGCTGCTGTTCAGGGCGTTGCACTCGATGCGGCTCTGGGCGTGGGCAGGAAGAGAAGCTAACGCCGTGCACAAAACCAAAACAATGACGGGGGAACATTCACGGAAGCATCGAGCCATCCATTCAGTTTACTCGTAGCGCAAGGCCTGAACCGGATCGAGACGCGCGGCGCGCCCCGCCGGGTACAGACCCGCCGCGAGGCTTACGAGGAAGGCAAAGACAATCGCCGAGCCCACCAGCCACCACGGGACGGCCCAGAAATGCTCCGGCGGCAGAGACTGGCGCTTAAGATAAACATTGGTTCCTAAATTGATCGCCTGGCCAATCGCCCAACCCAAAGCGACTCCGACGATGCCGCCGAGAATCCCCATGGCGCCCGCTTCGGCGAAGAAAAGCTTCTGCACGTCGCCATCGCTGGCGCCGATTGCCTTCATGATGCCAATTTCGCGGCGCCTTTCGAGAATCGCCATCACCAGCGTATTTACGATTCCTATGGAAGCGACGGCGAGCGCAAGGCTGCCAAAAATACCCAGGAACAAATCGAGCACCGCGAAAAACTGTTGCAGGCTCCGCGTGGCATCAAGAATCGAGAAAGTGTTGAAGCCCATCTTCTTGATCGCTTCTTCAATGTTCTTGATCTGCGCCGGATTCTTCACGCGTACGCTCAAAGAGGAATACACCGGCTGATCGCTGGCTGCCCGTGAAATCTCGCGCAGATCGGTGGGTTGCATGACGTGCAAGCTCTCAGCAAGTTTGAGGGGAAGAAAAACCCGTGCACGAGTCGGTCCACGCATGCTTTCGGGGTCAAGATCGGCGACGCCGACAATCCTCAGTTTCTGCTCTTTCGAAACTACGGAATACGCGGCGCCGCCCAGCGAATCTTCGCCGGAGTTAGATGCTTTGTCAGGCCCGTTTCGCGCCGGTTGATTCTGGCCTGCATCTCGCTGGGCATAACGCATGGTCAATTCCTTACCCAGAAGCGGAGCAGCTAACTCCCCCACATTCGTCTCATCCAAGCCGGGCTTTGGAGTCTTGCCCAGCAATTCTTCGGCAAACGTTTTCTGCAAGATCGCCTCTGGCGCCGTATCGGATGAGAAAAAATGCCCACGCACGCTTTCAAAAGCGTCGTTTGATTTCGCCGAGGCGGGCAGCGCCGCCACTGTCGTCAAATGGGGTTTGTCGTCGTAACGCAATTCAGTGATGAAGCGAATATCAGGATTAGCCTCCAGCACGTTGGGCAAATGCTCGACTTCAATGCGCGTAGGCTCGTCGAGAACGCGGCTGTCGGCCGGTACAGGAGCGTTGCGGTCTTCATCACGTCCAAAGCTGCGCAAGTCACGGCGGGAGGTGACAACCACGGTGTCGAAGAGTCCGGACTTCATTAGTCGCCGCGATGCCAACTGCTGAAGCCCAATCCCGAGAGAGAGCATCGCGACCAGCGAGGCCACTCCGACGGAGATGCCGATTGTAGTCAGGGAATTTCGCAGAACCGATTCCCGCAAATTCCGCATGGCAAGTTCAGTAAGATCGGGAAGCTTCATCGGCGCCCTCCACTCGGCCGATCGCTGACGGCGCGCACACCGGAATTCGATTCGTCTCCGATCAGCTTGCCATCGGCCAGGAATATGAGGCGTTCGGCATAGCGCTCCGCCAGAGCCCGCTCGTGGGTCACCATGACCACCGTCATTCCCAGTTGCCGATTGAACTCAAGCACCATATTCATGATTTCTGTTCCTGTTCGGCTGTCGAGATTGCCCGTGGGTTCATCGGCGAGCAGCAGTTGAGGCCGGTTAATCAGCGCTCGCGCCAGCGCAGCGCGTTGCTGCTCACCTCCGGACAGTTCGCTCGGCCGATGATTCATGCGCGCCTGCAGTCCCACTCGCGCGAGGGCTTCCCGTGCCAGGCTGTCGCGCTTTCCGCGATCGATCTCGGCGAATCGCATCGGCAATTCGACATTTTCCGCGAGAGTCATGGTTGGAATCAAATTGAACGATTGGAAGACCATCCCGACAGTATGCAGGCGATACTTGGCAAGGTCTTCACGAGACAGTTTCGCGAGATCGCGCTCCTGAACGACCACGCTGCCCGAGGTAGGCCGGTCGAGGCCGGCGATCAAATTCAGAACCGAAGACTTCCCAGAGCCAGAGCTACCGAGCAAAGCGACGAATTCACCGGAGCGCACTTCGAGCGTGACGCCATCGACGGCACGGATGAGCGTTTCGCCCATGCGATAGTGACGACAAAGCTGTTCCGCGCGAATCGCAGGTCTAGGGTTATGTGAGTTCTGAGGGGAAATGCTCTGTCCGGCCATGCGTCAACGAACTTCTCCTTTCAGCACGCGGAGCGCATCCGTCGCCTTCACTTCGCCGGAGCGGGCAGGGCCCGTGGTACTGTCTCCATTCGTCTCCGACAGATCCCCTTCGCCGGGTGCAAGAAATAGATTTTCCTCCACTCCATGCTGCTTGGTATAGAGATCGTAATAACGCCCTTGTCCGGCGTAAAGTTGCTCATGCGTGCCGCGCTCCACGATCTGTCCCTGCTCCATGACCAGGATCTGGTCGGCGCGGCGGATCGTCGACAGCCGGTGTGCGATCACAAACGTCGTCCTGCCGTGCATGAGATAAGAAAGTCCGTGCTGGATCATTTCCTCTGATTCGGAGTCCAGACTTGAAGTTGCTTCGTCGAGAATCAGGATGCGCGGCTCCGCCAAAATAGCGCGCGCGATCGAAATGCGCTGCCGCTGCCCGCCGGAGAGCTTCACGCCGCGTTCTCCGACCACCGTGTCATATTTGTCGGCAAAGGATTCGGCGAACTCGTCCACTCGCGCTATCCGGCAGGCTCGCAAGGTATCCTCTTCGCTCGCTCCAGGGCGCGAAAATGAAACATTTTCGCGAATAGTTCCATCAAACAAAAACGACTCCTGCAACACCACACCAAGGCGCGTTCGATAAGAATCGAGCCGCACCTTGCTCAAGTCGGTGCCATCTACAGAAAGTTTTCCCTTGGTCGGTACGTAAAAAGCGGAAATCAATCCAATGGTTGTGGACTTGCCCGATCCGGAAGAGCCTACCAGCGCAGTCACCGATCCGGGTTCAGCGCGGAAGGAAATATTGTGCAGTACCTGGTGAACACCATCGTAGCTGAAGCTGACATCATCGAACTCGATTCGTCCTATAATGTCGCGCAGCGCCACGGAACGATTCGGATCCTGATCTTCCGGCCGCTCCCGTAGGATCTCCTGTGTTCGTTCAAGTCCGGCCAACGCTTCGGTAAGTTGCGTCCCAATGGAAACGATCTGCATAATGGGCGCAACCAGAAAGCCCAGAAGCAACGTGTATGAGAAGAACCCGCCGACGGTTAGCGTGCCCGCGGCGATTTGATGTGTGCCTACGTACATCGTAACCGCCCCGACCACCCCCAACAGCACACTCGCCGACAGGCTCATGACCGATGTAGCGGTAAGAGTGCGCATGACGTTATCTAGCAATCGGCGCACGCCGCTGGAAAAAATCGCCTCCTCGCGTTCTTCCGCATGATATCCCTTGATAACCCGCACGCCGCCCAGCGACTCGGTCAGGCGGCCCGTAACCTCGGCATTAATCTTTGAGCGCTCCCGAAAAATCGGTCGGATGGTCGCGAATGCTTTGTTCAGTGCCACAGCGAAACACGCTAGTGAGCCGACAGCGATCATCGTCATCTGCGGACTGGTGCGGAACAACAATACGAGTGCAATTCCGGAAGTGACCAATCCCCCCGCGAAATCAACAAGGCCCGTGCCCAGCAGATTCCTCACGCCTTCCACATCGCTCATAATTCGCGAAACCAGATTGCCGGTTTTGTTGGCATCATAAAAGGCGACCGGTAAACGAGAGATATGAATCTGCACTTGTTCGCGCAACTCTGCGATCAAGCGCTGGGCCGCCTTCGACAACAACTGCGTCAGCGAAAAGGAAGTCAGACCCTGAATCAAGGTGGCCGCCAGCACAAACAGAACCAGAGGCCGCAACTGGTCCATGTGATGTTTATTGATGACCGTGTCGATGAGGAATTTGGTCGAATACGGCAATACGAGAGCGGCGACGCGGTTGACGATCATCAGCCCGAAGCCCAGGGTCAGAAGCCAGCGCCGCGGACGCATCAGCTTCCATACTTCCGGCAAGACGGCGCGGAGTCTGACGGCTTTTGGTATCTTCTGGGCTGCCTTAGGATCGCTACTCAATCTCTACTTGGACTCCGCAAGACCTGAATTCGCTTCATTATTACTGCACTCTGGAAGTGCGTAGCCGGTCGTTGTATGCTCGTGGCGTGTCACGTCCGCCTGCGCCGGAGCGCTCTCCAACCCTCGGTCTGTTGCTCGGCCTCGTCGTCACTCTCGCGGCGGTTCTGGCATACTCCGCTTATATCACCTGGCAAGTGGCTGGCTTGCGCAAACTTCAGGCCGACCTGATTGATCGCAATCGTAGAGATTCGTTACAGTTGTTGCGAATCCAGAACGACTTGAACCTGCTCGCCGTCGCCATGCGCGACATGCTTGACAACGATGAACCATATCCCCTGACGGCGTGGTCGGCTCAGTTTCAGCGCATCCATGTCGATCTTGATGACGCGATGCGCTTGGAAGCCGCTCTGGCTTCAACCAGCCGGACCCGCGAGCAGAGTGAAACGCTGTCCACTTCGCTGGTGCAGTTCTGGGACGCGGTCGGCCGCGTCTTTGCGGAGGCGGCCCAAGGTAAAGAAAAGGAAGCCAGAGAACAGATTCAGCTCTCGTTGCAGGCGCGGCAAGCCGCTCTAAGCACGACTGTGGCGCGGCTCCTGGTGGAGAACAGCGATAACGAAGAACAGGCGCTAGAGCGAGTGGTCCGGATTTACGACCGCGTGCAGGGCCAGGTATATGTTTTTCTGGCCGCTACACTGGCGGCGATTTTGCTTACCGGCTATTCCATGATCCGCTGGAATCGGCGGCTCTTCGCCGGCATGGCCGAACTTTCCGAGCGTCGCAGCGAGCTGGCGCAGAAACTGATCGCGACCCAGGAATCAACTCTGCGCTATATTTCTCGTGAATTGCACGACGAATTCGGCCAGATACTGACCGCAATGGGATCGATGCTTGGTCGGGCCGGAGCTCACGCGCCGGAAGGCTCGTCTTTGCGGGAAGACTTGCAGGAAGTCCGCCAGATCGCGCAGGACACGCTGGAGCGCGTCAGGACTTTGTCGCAGGCCCTGCATCCCGTAATGCTGGATGAGGCTGGGTTGGAGGCCACGCTCGATTGGTATATCCCTACCGTGGAAAAGCAGACGGGAATTACCATATCCTATGAAAAACTGGGCGCCCGCTTCGAGGTGAGCGGCAGCGCCGCGGTGCAGACGTACCGCGTGCTACAAGAAGCGTTAAACAATGTTGCGCGGCACTCCGGCGCAAAGCAGGCTTGGGTAAGATTACGTTTCTTGCCCGCGGCGCTTGAACTGGAAGTGGAAGATCGCGGAAGCGGCTTTGTCGCGCAGCCTGCGAAGCATGGAATTGGACTTGTCGCCATGCGCGAGCGTGCCGAGTTGTTGGGCGGCAAAGTTACGATTTCCACTCCCGCTGCCGGCGGCACGCTGGTGCACTTGCTTGTTCCGCGGGAAAGGATAGATGCTGGCGCAATTGAATCCAGCAATGTCCTAGCTAAAAACGAGAAGAGTCCCTATGCCGAAAAAAATCAGGGTGCTGCTGGTCGATGATCACAGCCTGGTCAGACGCGGCTTCCGCCGCATGCTGGAGGACGAGCCAGATATGGAAGTTATTGGCGAAGCCGGAGACGGCGAAGACGCCATCGAACTGGCGCGCGCCTTGAAACCCGACGTCGTCGTGATGGATTGTGCTCTGCCTAAAATGAACGGTCTCGATGCGACCCGGCAGATTCTTGCGGAGCGCCCTGAGACTGCGGTTCTGATGCTCAGCATGCACGCAGAAAACACCTGGGTGCGGCAGGCTGTTGATGCCGGGGCTAAGGGCTACATTCTTAAGAACGCGATGAATCTGGAATTGGGTCCAGCCGTCCGTCGCGTCTCGACCGGAGACACTATCTTTGATCCGCAGGTAGAGCAATCGCCCAGCCTGAAGGGGGAACGCAGCGATAGCCTGACCCCGCGTGAACTCGAAGTCTTGCGGATGATCGTCGGTGGACGGTCGAACAAGGAGATCGCTGTGTCGCTTGATCTCAGCGCGAACACGGTCGCCGTACACCGTGCCAACATCATGAACGCACTCGGCATTCACAAGACTGCTGAGCTTGTGGTGTATGCCATTCGCGCCGGGTTGGTCAACGTTCCATGAACCGCAGATCGTTTCTGGCGGGCATGGCTGGACTTTCGGCCTCAAGATTGACGCTGTTGCGGGCTTTGAGTGCGGCGGGAGGACCGGCGACCGGAGCGGGGTTGCGCTTTGTCGATATAACTTCTACTGCCGGGATTTCATTCCAACACAATAGCGGAGCCTTCGGCGGAAAGTTCCTGCCCGAAACCCTCGGCTCCGGGTGCGCCTTTCTCGATTATGATCGTGACGGCTGGCAAGACATTCTTCTCGTCAATGGAATGGACTGGCCCGGCCACAAACAGCGGCGCTCAACGCTTCGCCTCTACCGCAATAACCACAATGGAACCTTCACGGATGTCACTTCCCGCGCCGGGCTGGATATTGAACTCTATGGCATGGGAGTTGCGGTCGGCGATTATGACAACGACGGATTCCCCGACATCCTGATCACTTGCGTTGGACAAAACCGTCTTTTCCACAACACCGGCAAAGGATCTTTTGTTGATGTTACCGAGGCCACTGGTTTGGGGAAGCGCGTTGGGTTCAGTACATCCGCACTCTGGTTTGATTACGACCGCGACGGCCTGCTCGATCTCTTTGTCTGCAACTACGTCAAGTGGTCGCCCGAGCACGACGTTTTCTGCAGCCTCGATGGCAAGCACAAGTCCTACTGCACGCCCGAGGCTTATCGGGGCGAGACTTGCTGGCTATTTCACAATCGCGGCAATGGCACGTTCGAAGATGTCACGGCTTCCAGCGGCATTTTCGACAGCAGTTCCAAGTCTCTGGGTGTCGCAATGCTCGACGACGGTCAGAGCGGATGGCCCGATCTACTGGTCGCCAACGACACTCAACCCAACAAGCTTTATCGGAACCAGCGCAATGGAACTTTCAAAGACGCTGCTGTGGAAGCTGGGCTGGCTTTTAGCGCCGAGGGCAAAGCCCGCGCCGGCATGGGTGTGGACGTGGGTGATTTCAGAAACTCAGGTCATCCCGGCGTTGCCATCACAAACTTCGATAACGAAATGACCGGACTCTACGAATCTGGCGGCAAGGGCTACGAAGACATCGCAACGCAAGCCGGCATTGGCATGGCCTCCAAGAACAGTCTGGGCTTTGGGTGCGCTTTTTTCGACGCCGACCTGGACGGCTGGCTCGACCTTGCCATCGCCAACGGCCACATCGACGAGACGGTCCGTAATATTCGTGGGAACGTGGGCTACGCGCAGCCTCCATTCTTGTTTCTCAACAATAGCAAAGGAGGTTTTCGTGATGTCGCTGCGGAAGTGGGTGGTGGATTCGAGCAGCCGAGAGTTGGCCGCGGATTGGCCGTTGCCGATTTCGATCGCGACGGCGATCTCGACCTGCTGCTGACAACGAATCACGGGCCCGCCTATGTATATCGCAACGACCAGCTTGCCGGAAATCGCAGCATTCGCTTTCGGCTGGTCGGTACTAAGTCG
>Ga0210400_10000158_pt1 | contig 89827 bp, 94 predicted proteins | sample IncBWH26MmetaG_FD_155456 | JGI IMG/M metagenome (GOLD analysis project Ga0210400, IMG submission 155456) | Forest soil microbial communities from Barre Woods Harvard Forest LTER site, Petersham, Massachusetts, United States - Inc-BW-H-26-M | ecosystem: Environmental > Terrestrial > Soil >... | reverse complement strand
TAGCTCAAGGTGGCCGTGGAGCTGGAATCGGTGCCCGTGCCCACGAAGGACTGATTCGTGCCCGAGGCAATCGTCACATTGGAGGCCGGTGTCGTGATCGACGCCGCCACTGTGTTCCCGGTGCTGACAGTTCCGCCCGTGAGCCAGTCCGTCGCGTTGAGGTGGAAGATCTTGCTGCTGTTGGAGTGGTAGCCGTCATAGAGGTTCTTGCCTGGGGTCGTGGTGGTGCCGTCATCACTGGGCGCGCTGTCGCCGATGGCCACGACGCGGCCGGAACCGTAGGTGGATGCGGTCACGAAGTAGTCCGTGGCGGGGTCGCCGGAAACCTGGGTCTGGACGATCCACTTGGCGGCGCTGTTGGAGCCCGTGAGGTTGATGTAGGAATAGCTGTGGAAGTCCATGGCCGTTATCAGGCCGTTGGCGCCATGGACGATGGCCTGTTCGATGGGGCCGGTGGCAGCGGTGATGGCCGTGGTGGTGGTGTTGGCGTTGGCATCGCTGGGGCCGTGGCCGACCACGAAGGTGAAGCCGAAACCGCTGCCCTCATTGGCCAGGAGGTCGTTGAAGACATGGTAGGCGTCCGTGCTGCCGGGGACCGTGCTGGTCACCCGCGTCGCGCCGAGGTGATTGCCCATCAGGTAAAGGCCGCCGCCGGCTTGCACATAGGCCACGATGGCCTGCTTCTCCACGGCCGTGAAATAGGTGTAGCGCTCAGGAATGATGAAGGCCGAATAGTTCTTAAGATCCTGAGGATTGGTGCTGTCGTTGTAGGTGATGCGGCCCCCGGAGGCGGGGAGCGTCTGGACGGCGTAGCCCTTCTTCAAGAGGTCGAAGGCCCAGCAGCTGATGCCGCCGTTCCAGTCTGTCTCCACCGATGGATTGGCCGGACTGGGATCGGGCTCGTTCGTGTCGATGATCCAGTAGGCGGACACGCCGCCGTCCTCGTGACCGGTATGGTCGAAGAGGACCTTCTTGGGCGTCTGGGCGAAGGCGAGGCCTCCGGCCAGCAGCGCAGCGAGCAGAGAGATGGTGCGTTTCATCTTGAAGGCTCCTTGGGGGTGATGTGGAGCCAGTCTCAGCGTTCCATGTGACAGAAACGAATTAAGAGATGTGAAATTTGAGCGCGTAACTGACATATCTGACACGCGCTTTATATCTCAAGGAAGGTATCCTGATGAAGAGAGGTTCCCGCATGGCTCTGTCCCGCGATCAGCTCGTCCGCCGCGCCGCGCAGGAATTGCGCGATGGCTACTATGTGAACCTCGGCATCGGCATCCCCACGATGGTGGCGGGCGTGATCCCGGAGGGCATAGGGGTGGTCCTCCAGAGTGAAAACGGCCTGCTGGGCATCGGCCCCTTCCCCACGAAGGGCGAAGTGGACGCGGACCTCATCAACGCCGGCAAGCAGACCGTCACCACGGCGCCCGGCGCCAGCTTCTTCTCCTCCGCTGATTCCTTCGGCATGATCCGCGGCGGCCACATCGACCTCTCCATGCTGGGCGCCATGCAGGTGAGCGAGCAAGGCGACCTCGCGAACTGGATGATCCCTGGCAAGATGGTGAAGGGCATGGGCGGGGCCATGGATCTCGTCGCCGCCGCCCGCCGAGTGGTCGTGATCATGGAGCACTGCGCCAAGGACGGCTCGCCGAAGATCCTGAAATCCTGCGACCTGCCCCTCACAGGCAAGGCCTGCGTGGACCGCATCATCACAGACCTCGCCGTGATCGATGTGCTTCCCGATGGCAAGGGCCTCCAGCTCGTGGAACTCGCGCCAGGCGTCACGGCTGAGGAAGTGCAATCGAAGACGGAAGCTCAACTGGACGCGCGCGCGGTGCGCGCCATGGCAGGTGTATGAAACGCGCACCAATCCTCCTCCTCCCCTTCGCGCTCGCCTGCCACTGCCCGCAGGCCGTCGCGCCCACACCCACACATGCCCAGGCGGACCCCGTGATGGAATCCGAATCCCTGCTCTGGCTCCGCATTGAGCCCGCCACGATCCAGCTGGCGCCTGGCGCCACCACCGTTTTCCGCCCCAGCCTCAACTACCCCAAGGGCGTGAACTACCTGCGGCCCCCCGTGAAGTGGTCCGTGCAGGAGGGCGATGCCGGCGGCACCGTGGACATCATGGGCCGCTACACCGCGCCATCCGCGACCGGCACCTACCATGTGGTGGTGGAGCGGACCGACGCCAAGGGTGTCCGCGCCATCGCGACCGTCACCGTCCAGTAGGCGGATGTACCGCCTCGTCCGCCCTCTGCTCTTCCGCATGGATGCGGAGAAGGCCCACGAGCTGGCCTTCGCCGCGGGCAGCTTCGCCCAAGCCGTGCCGGGCTTCCTCGCGCTGCAAAGCGCGCTCATGGCGAAGCCTGATCCATCGCTGCGCCGCCGAGCCTTCAGCCTCGACTTCCCTTCGCCCATCGGGCTCGCGGCGGGCCTGGACAAGGGCGCGAAGCTGCTGCCGCTCTGGAAAGCCATCGGCTTCGGCTTCGTGGAGATCGGCACCGTCACGCCGCGGCCCCAGCCCGGCAACCCGCGCCCGCGCCTGTTCCGGTTTCCCGAGGCGGGCCTCATCCTCAACCGCATGGGTTTCAACAGCGAGGGCGCGGAGGTGGTCGCCAAGCGCCTCGGCCAGCGCCCCGGTGGCCTCATCGTGGGCGGCAATCTCGGCAAGAACAAGGAGACACCGGAAGAGCGGGCGCTGGATGACTACGCGGCCGCTTACAAGCTCATCGCGCCCCGCGTGGATTACACGGTGGTGAACATCAGCAGCCCCAACACGCCAGGGCTGCGCGACCTGCAGGCGCCGGAGAAACTGAAGCCCCTGCTGGACGGCCTTCTCGCCCTGCGCAAGGAGATGGGCCTGGAGCGCCAGGCGCTCCTGCTCAAGCTCGCGCCGGATCTCGCCGTGGAGGATCTCGACGCGCTCATCGAGACGGTGGTGGCCTCCGGTTTCAATGGCCTCATCGCCACCAACACCACAATCGACCGCGGCATCGTGCCGGGCTCCATGCGCGGGCGCGTGGAGGCCGTGGGCGCGGGCGGCCTCAGCGGCGCGCCCATGCGGGACAAGGCCCTGGCCGTGCAGCGGCGCGTCCATGGACGCCTCGCAGGACGCCTGCCCTGGATCGCCTGCGGCGGCATCGGCTCCGCGGCTCAAGCCAGGGAGAGCCTGGAAAGCGGCGCGGCCCTGGCGCAGATCTACAGCGCCCTCATCTTCGAGGGCCCCGGCCTCGTGAAGCGCATGAATCGCGGCCTGGCGGAAGGCTGATCCGCGCATACTTCCCGCATGGATTTCTCCGGTCGCAGCATCCTCCTCACCGGCGCCAGCGAAGGCATCGGCCGCGCCTTGGCGCTGGAGTTGGCTAGGAGCGGCACCCGCCTAACGCTCGTGGCGCGAAACGAAACGCGCTTGAAAGAAGTGGCGGCGGAAGTGGAGGCGCTCGGCGGCCAGGCCCGCATCGTGGTGGCGGATGTGACGCAGGCTGAAGCCGCGCTGCGCATGGTGGACGCGGCCTTCGCGGCCTTTGGCGCGCTCGACATCCTCATCCTCAACGCGGGCGGCTCCATGTGGGCGGCCTTCGACACACTGAATGATCCCGCGGCCGCGGCGCGCGACCTCATGGAGCTGAACTTCTTCTCATGCGTCCGTATCACGCATGCGGCCCTGCCCCACCTCAGACCCGCGAAGGGACTCATCGTCCCGGTGGCAAGCGTGGCTGGCTTCACGGGCGTTCCGACCCGCACGCTCTACTCCGCCAGCAAACACGCCCTTGTGGGCTTCTTTGAAAGCCTCCGTGTGGAACTAAGGGGGACCGGTGTGGACATCACGCTCATCGCGCCTGATTTCGTCGTCACCGAAATCCACGCGAGGGCCCTGGGCGCTGACGGCCGACCCATCGGCCACGGCAGGCTGGATCCCCGCAAGGTGATGACCGCGGAGGCCTGCGCGAAGCTCATCGCGAAGGCCATGAAGAAACGCCAGCGCCTGCTCATCACCTCGGCCCGGGGCCGCTTCGGCCGCTGGCTGAAACTGCTCGCGCCGGGGTTCGTGGACCGCATCGCTGCGCGGGCCGTGGCACGGCGGGCTTGAGGGGAATCCATGCGCCAACCTGTCCTCTTCATCTCCCACGGTTCCCCCATGCGCGCGCTGGAAGGCGGCGCGTGGGGCGATGCGCTCCGCGGCCTCGGCCAGTCGTTGGACCCCGTGGCCATCCTTGTCGTCTCGGCCCATTGGGAGACGGAGGGCGCGCCGCGTGTGACGGCCTCACCCCAGCCGGGCGTGATCCATGACTTCTACGGCTTCCCCGAGCCGCTCTACGGCCTCGACTACCCCTCGCCCGGCAGCCTTCCGCTGGCGGAGCGCATCCTCGCCTGCCTCCGGAAGACGGGCATCGAGGCGGTCCTGGATCCCGAGCGCCCCTTGGATCATGGCGCCTGGGCCCCGCTTATCCATCTCTTTCCCAAGGCCGACCGCCCCGTGCTGCAGCTGAGCGAGCCCTTGGAGCGCACGCCGCGGAGTCTCTACGCCATGGGACAGGCTCTCGCGCAACTGCGGGAGGAGGGCCTGCTCATCATCGGCAGCGGCGGCATCGTCCACAACCTGCGCCGCCTGGAGTGGGGCAGCGAAGCCGCGCCCGAAGCCTGGGCCGGCAACTTCGATGCCTGGGCCGCGTCACGCCTTGAAGCCGGGGACGCCGATGCGCTGCTGGATTGGCGGCGGAAGGCGCCAGACCCGGCGCTGGCCCACCCGCGCAGCGAGCACTGGGATCCGCTCTTCGCAGCCTTGGGCGCGGCCGGAGATGCGAAGCCCCGCACAGTCTTCGAAGGCTGGGAGCACCGCAACCTGAGCCTGCGCTCCCTCATCTGGGATTGAGGATCCCTTCTACGGCCTTCGATTGCGCTTCCAGCGTACGGAGCCGCGCGAACTGGGCGCGGGCGCGGGCGAGGTTCTGGCCGGGCCACGCCGCGCCGAAGTAGACATCGCCCTCCAGATGGTCCGTGAGGAAGCGCAGGCCAAGCTCGTAGGCGATGACCCGCGCGCCCAGACCAAAGGCGGCCCGCTCGCTGTCCGATAACGACTCCGCCGCGCCCTCCTGGTAGCCCTCCGATATCACGCGGAGTCGTTCCAGGTCCAAGCGCGCGCCGGCGTCATCCTCCTTGCCATCGAAGGCCGCGCTGCGGACGAGGTCGCCGAAATCGTGGGCTGAGAGGCCGGGCATCACGGTGTCCAGATCCAACACGCACAGGCCCCCGCCGCTCGCCTCGTCCAGCAGCACATTTGCGAGCTTGGTGTCGTTGTGGACGGGACGGAGCGGCAATCCACGTTCCGCCAGGGCATACGCCAAGGTCGCATGGGCCAGCGCCACTTCGATGAGCGGGCGCGCGTCATCCACACGACCGTTCGTGTCCGCCTTCACGATCGCCCGGAATGAGGCCAGGCGCGCGGCCGTGTCATGGAAACCGGAAATAGGGATGCGCAGATCCTCCACTGGAAAATCCGACATGGCCTTCAGGAAGCTGCCCAGGGCCCGCGCAGCGGCGCGCGCGTCGGCTGGCGTGGCTGGTTCCAGGGGCATGCGGCCGCCCTCGATGAACCGGGTGCAGCGCCAGGCGCCCGCCACATCCCGATGGAGATAGCCGCCGCCGAGAACGGGCACCAGGGTCAGCGCGCGGGGGAGTCTTGCTCCGAGATGCGCCGTGACGCGCACCATGTTGCCCATGACCGCATCGAGATCCGGGAAGACGCGCTCGTTGAGGCGCTGGACCACCACGGCGCCGTGCTCGCACGCGATGCGGAAGCTGCGGTGGATGTGGCCCGCGCCTTCACCGAGCGGCGCCGCCTCCAGCGGGCGGCCCGGTGTGTCGAAGGCCGCGGCCGCGGCCAGCGCGGCCTGGATCACGCCTCGCCGTCCTCACCCGCCTCTTCGTCTTCGGCCTCGTAGACCCAGGCGCCGTCCTCGCGGTGGAACCGGCTCGTCTCCGCGTGCAAGCGGCGCTTGCCGTCCACCTGCATGCTGGCATGGAAGCGGACCATGCCGGTCTCGTCACTGGGACCGCCAGCCTCCGTGGCGAGGATCTTGAGCGAGATGCAGCGGATGGACTCGCAGTAGTCCGCCAGCTCCTCCGCGTCCAGCGTCTCGCGCTGGGGCGCGGCGGTGGTCGCGATGAGGAAGTCCACATCGCCAAGCGAGTAGGCGGTGAAGCGGGCGCGCATGAGCCGCTCGGCTGTGTCCGCCTGGATCTTGCCGTCGATCACGGGCTGGCAATGCTTATCGAAGGTGGCCTTGGCGCCGCAAGGGCAGGGTCGGGACATGAGTTCCCCTAAAGAGAAATGAAGACCATCAGGAGATAGAAGAAGGCCACGAATCCCGCCATCAGCGCCCCCTGAGGCTGCTTCGCGCGGCGCGCGGCGAGGAAGGCGATGATGCTGAGCGCGAGAGCAGGCAGGCCGCCCCATAGGATCCAAGGGTGGAAATTGGCAGAGGGGTTCCCGTCACCGCCCGGGTGCCGGAGCATCACGACGATGCGGGCGGCCAGCGCCAACGCGCCCCCGGACATGGCCACCCAGGGCCATGTCCCGATGCCCTGCCGGGTCTCCGCTTCGCCCATGATGGCTCTCCCGGCGCACCATCGCCGAAGGATCAGTCTAAAGCCATCAGGCTTGCCAGCGGATCTCGTATCCGTGTCGGAAGGCCAGGAGGCCCTCGCCGTCGGGCGGGAGATAGCGGATGGAGACGCCCTTCGCCCCGGCCAGGGCCAGCGCGCCCATCAGCCAGCCCGGCAGGCCCCGCTCGTACCAGATGGGATAGAAAGCGTCGGCCCAGAGGCTCACCCTCGCGGAACCCGACTCCAGCCGGTCCACCACCACCTGCCCGCCCCGATAATAGAAGGCGAAGAGCCGCGGCATGTTCTGAACAAGGAAGCCCGGCGACATGAGCCGCAGGATCCAGCGGTTCACCACCGTGAGGTTTTCTTTCGCCGACTCCATCCCGCGCTGGTAGGTGTAGTCCGGATCTGCCGTGGCCATGAAGGCCAGGCTCAGTTCTTTCGAATGTTCCGCCGGGATCCACTCGTAGAGACCTATGGGGTTGGTGAAGGTGGCGCGGCAGGGCCCGGACACTTTCGCCAGGAGCGCCTCCCAGGCCGACTCGCCGCCCTCCTTCATCACGGCATCACGGACTTGGCGCGTCATGGGACCGCGCAGCTCAGTGATGACCACGCTCACGCGGGTGAGCCCTGGAGGTAGAGCGACTGCTTCGACCGTTCCCAACATGGCGTCCAACATAGGCCAACGGGAAAACCGAGCTTGTGAAAAATTGTTAAGTGCCTGCCGAAGGAGTTGTCTTGACTTCGACAACCTTGCCCGCGCCCCGAAGCGCGAAGAAGGCGAGCCCCAGGGAGACGAGGCCGGTGGCGAGCAGGGTGATCCAGGAGAAATGCCGGTTGGGGTCCGTGTCCGCCGTCCACCGGGCGAAGGAGACCAGCAGCACGACAAGGGCGCAGATGCCGAGGATGGCCAGGAAGGCCAGCTTCAGGATGATCCCGGCGCCTCCGCGCATGGCCGCCCGGCGTAGCGCCACCACCGCGCAGGCGAGGCTGGGCAGGCCCACGAAGAGCCAGAGCAGGTAGACCGGCAATCCGGCGATACCCACCTGATAGGCCCACCGGAAGTAGATAGGGAAGGTCAGGACGAACCACGCGAGGTTGCCCAGGGCCAGGAAGACCGTGAGCACCCGGAAGAGGCGGTCGAGGAAGGTGGGCGATGTCTGCATGAGCCGATGCTAACCCTTCATCGGGATATGCAGACCGATCTTCTCGGCGTGCTCCCTCGCCTCGTCGTAGCCCGCGTCCGCGTGGCGGAAGACGCCCATGGCGGGGTCGTTCCAGAGGACGCGGGCCAGGCAGCGCTCGGCGCGCTCACTGCCATCGGCCAGGATGACCACGCCGCTGTGCTGGCTGTAGCCCATGCCCACGCCGCCGCCATGGTGGAAGCTGACCCAGGAGGCACCGCCGCCCACGGCGGTCATGGCATTCAAGAGCGGCCAATCGCTCACGGCATCGCTGCCGTCTTTCATCGCTTCCGTCTCGCGGTTGGGCGAAGCCACAGAGCCGCTGTCCAGGTGGTCGCGGCCGATGACGATGGGCGCCTTCACCTTGCCGCTGCGCACCAGCTCGTTAAACATGAGCCCGGCCTTGTGCCGCTCGCCCGCACCGATCCAGCAGATGCGCGCCGGGAGGCCCTGAAAGGCGATCTTCTCCTTGGCCGCTTTCAGCCAGCGGATCATGCCTTCGTTCTCCGGGAACAGCTCCATCATCGCGGCGTCCGTGACGGCGATGTCCTCGGGATCGCCGCTCAGGGCCACCCAGCGGAAGGGCCCGATGCCCTTGCAGAACAAGGGCCGGATGAAGGCGGGCACGAACCCGGGGAACGCGAAGGCGTTCTCGAGCCCCGCGCGCTGGGCCTGGGCGCGGATGTTGTTGCCGTAGTCGAAGACCACGCTGCCTAGCTTCTGGAAGGCCACCATGGCCTCAACATGGGCGCGCATGGACTTCAGCGCGCGGTCCACATAGGCCTTGGAATCGGAGGCTCGCAGCGCGGCGGCTTCTTCCAGGCTCATTCCGGCGGGGATGTAGCCGATGTACTCGTCGTGCGCCGAGGTCTGATCGGTGACGAGGTCGGGGATGTGGCCGCGCTTCATGATCTCCGGAAGCAGTTGAGCCGCGTTGCCCAGCAGGCCGATGCTGCGGGGCTCCTTCGCGTCCGTGTAGGTCTTCACGAGGTGCAGCGCCGTGTCGAGATTGTCGGTCCACTCATCCAGGTAGCGCGTGTCGAGGCGCTTCTGGATGCGCGTCCGGTCCACCTCGATGGCGAGGCAGACGCCGCCGTTCATGGTGACGGCCAGGGGCTGGGCGCCACCCATGCCGCCAAGGCCCGCCGTGAGCGTCCAGGTCCCTGCCAGCGTGCCCTTGAAGTGCTGTCGCGCGGCCTCGGCGAAGGTCTCGTAGGTGCCTTGCACGATGCCCTGGGAGCCGATGTAGATCCAGCTCCCGGCCGTCATCTGGCCGTACATCATGAGGCCCTTCTGATCCAGCTCGCGGAAGACTTCCCAGGTCGCCCATTTCGGCACGAGGTTCGAGTTCGCGATGAGCACCCGGGGCGCGTCTGCATGGGTCTTCACCACCCCCACGGGCTTGCCGCTCTGGACCAGCAGCGTCTCATCATCGCCCAGCTTCTTCAGCTCGTGGACGATGGCATGGAAGCAGTCCCAGTTGCGCGCGGCCTTGCCGAGGCCACCGTAGACCACCAGGTCCTCGGGGCGCTCAGCGACCTCGGGATCCAGGTTGTTCATCAACATGCGCAGCGCCGCCTCCTGCACCCAGCCCTTGCAATGCAGATGCGTCCCGCGCGGCGCGGTGATGACGGGGGCGTCAGTGGTCGTGCTCATGGAAGCTCCAAAGCGGGCCCCATTCTCGCACGCTAGGCACGCAAATGCCTGTGATCGAAACGGCTGGGCCAGATGTACAGGATGGGCACGAAGGTCAGGACGCCCACGCTGAAATAGGGATGCCCATAGCTGGCGAAGAAAGCCGTTGTGTAGGCCGCGGGCGCCAGCAGAGTGCGGGCCCAGGCGACCTGGATGAGGCCCTTGTCCAGGCCTTCCGGGATGAGCCGGTGGCAGCGGGACGCGTAGCCCCAGCAGAGGATGAAGCCGAGCCCCACGGCCACGAGGTTGCCCGCGTAGAGTCGCATGGCCGTGGGATCCAGCGGATGGGCCCCGAGGATCGCGGCGGGGAACGGGATGAAGCAGACCGCCATGAGCAGTAAGATGTTCAGCCAGAGCAGCGTCTTGTCCACGCGCTGCACCAGGTAGAAGAGCGCGTGGTGCCCCGCCCAGTAGACGCCCACCACGATGAAGGTGAAGGCGTAGGCCAGCATCCTCGGCCAGAGCGCGAGGAGCCGCGCCTCCAGATCTCCATGGCCTGGCGGCAGGCGGAGATCCAGCACCAGCAGTGTGATGACGATGGCGAAAACGCCGTCCGACAGCGCCTCCAGCCGGTTCGTGCTCATCACCGGGCGCGGGATGGGGGACGGGATCGCGTCGAGTAGGCTCATGCCTTCGCCCTGTATTCGCGTGCATCGAAGCGGCTGGGCAGCATGAAACCCGCGGGCACCAGAGCCAGGATCACGAGCCCCATCACGGGCTTCCAGAAGGTCATGAGGAACGCCGCTCCGTACGCCAGCGGGAACGCGATGTTCCGCCGCCACATGAGCCGGATCAGCGCGGGAGAGAGATCCGGCTTGATGAGACGGTGGCCGCTACTGGCATAGGCCCACATGGCGTTGTAGAACCATCCGGCCATGACCATCGTCAGCGCGAAGAGGCGGATTGCCACGGGATCCAGCGGGTCCAGACCCAGCACCATGGTGGGGAACGGCACGAAGGAGATGCAGAGCAGAAGCCCCATGTTGAGCCAGATGAGCGCCTTGTTCATGCGGCGTAGGAGATGGAAGAGCCCATGGTGTCCGATCCAGGCCATGCCCACCACGAGGAAGGCCGCGGCGTAGGCGCCGATCTGGGGGATCATCGCGCGCAGCTGGGGGCCCAGCGGCAGCGTCGTGGGCGGCCTCAGTTCCAGCACCAGCAGCGTGATGGCGATGGCGAAGACGCCGTCGCTGAACGCCTCCAGGCGGTTCACGGAGACGACCGCCGTGGGCATCGGCGAAGGGATGTTCGAGATGGGCTCGGAGCTCACGCAACCAGCCTAGACGAAGACAGGGCCGAACGATCAGGGCTTGTCCGGTATCCTCGTGCCTCGGCTGGAGGCTTCATGAACGGAGCGCTTTCTCAGCGTGTCGCCATCGTGGCCGGACTGCGGACGCCCTTCGTCAAGGCCGGCACCGTCTTCCGGGAGAAGTCCGCCCTGGATCTCGCCGCCCACGCCGTCCGCGGCCTCGTGGCCTCACGGACGCTGGACTGGAGCGCCTTGGACGCCCTGGTGTTCGGGAATGTGGTCTCGGATCCCCGCCTGCCCCATTTCGCGCGGGAGGTGGCCTTCCAGGCCGGGCTGGACACTCGCATCCGCGCCCTCACCGTGTCGGACAACTGCATCACGAGCCTTTCGGGCATGGGGCTGGTCTACGACGCCATCCAGGACGGGCGCATGTCCTTCGCGATGGTGGGCGGCTCCGAATCCATGTCCAACCCGGCCCTGCTCTTCAGCCGCCGCGCCAGCCGGATCTTCCTCGACGCGGGGATGGCGAAATCCGCCTGGCGGCGGCTCCGGGCCTTCTTGCGCCTCCGGCCCCGGGACTTCCGCCCCACGACGCCCGGCGTGGTGGAGCCCTCCACGGGCCTGAGCATGGGCGAGCACTGCGAGCTGATGGTCAAGACCTGGAAGGTGGGCCGCGCGGAGCAGGACGCCCTCGCCCTCCGCAGCCATCAGAATGCCGCGGCCGCCACGCGCGATGGGCGCCTGAAGGCCGAGATCCACCCGCTCGACGGGATCGATCACGACCTCATCGTGCGCGAGGACACCTCCATGGAGCGCCTGGGCAAGCTGCCTCCAGTATTCGACCGCAGCGCTTCCGGGACGCTGACGGCTGGGAACTCCAGCCCCCTGACGGATGGCGCCGCCGCGGTGGTCCTCATGTCCGGAGAACGGGCCCGCCAGGAGGGGCTGAAGCCGCTGGCCTACTTGCGCGATCACATCGAGGTGGCCATCGATCCCTCGGACGGCCTGCTCATGGGGCCTGGCATCACCGTCCCGCGCCTCCTGCGCCGGAACGGGCTCTCTCTCTCGGACATTGATCTCGTGGAGATGCACGAGGCTTTCGCGGGACAGGTGCTCTGCAATCTGAAAGCATGGGAACAGGGCTGGAAGGAGCCCGCCATCGGCACCATGGAGCCGACGAGCCTCAATCCGCTCGGCAGTTCCATCGCCATCGGCCACCCTTTCGCCGCCACGGGCGCGCGGATCGTTACCACGCTCGCGAACGAGATGGCCCGGCGGGGCTCGCGCCACGGCCTCGTCAGCGTGTGCGCGGCCGGAGCCCAGGCGGGAGCGCTCCTCCTGGAAGGCGCCTGATCAGGCTGTGATGGCCTTCAGCGTCCGTTCGAGCTCTCTCTTCATGGCCGCCGGACTCTCGGCGCGGAAGGAATCGCCGTGGCCCGGCAGCACCCAGCGGAAGTCGAAGCCCAGGAGCCGCTCCACGTTGCGGACTTGTGCCTCCCAGTCGTGCCAGTTGTAGGTCTTGGAAGCCCACAGCATGTTGCGGGGCTTGCTCCACCAGAGATGGTCGCCCGTGAAGAGGAAGGTCTCGCGGTAGAGGAGGCACATGGAGCCCGCCGTGTGGCCCGGCGTAGGGATGAGGAGCAGATCGTCCGCCAGCGCCACCGGCTCATCGCCTTCGATGATCCGCTCGCAACCGCGCAGCGCGTCGCCCGCGTGCATGACGCGGGGGCAGGCGAAGTGCTCGTGATAGACCGCGTGGTCCGCCACATCATCCTGATGGCTGAGCACCATGAGGGCGACACCGCCCTTCTCTTCCAGCCGCTTTGTGAGCTGGGGTGAGGAGCGCGGCGAGTCCATGAGCACATTCCCCACCTTGCGCTCGATGAACCAGCTCCAGGCGCCGAAACTCTTCTCGCTCGTCCAGCCGCAAAAGGATACTTCGTCCTCCACCAGGCTGGGGAACGCGAGGGACGCGGGCCCCACGAGCGTCTTCTCCTCCGTGCCAATGGCGGCCACGGGGCAGGCCACCAGAGCCATGGCCGCGCGGGACTTGGCTTCTGCGCTTTCCGGCTGGACATGCACCCTGCTGTGGGAACCAGCGTCCTCGAAGGTCTCCGGCGCGAATTCGTAGCAGGTGCCGCAGTCGATGCAGGCGCGGTCCACGAAGAAGGGACCCTCCGCCTGATCTGGGAACGCCCTGTCTCGCCGGGCCACTCTCCACCTGCCTTTTGGATGGAATTCTTAACAAAAATTTATGCGGTCCACCCTCCGGATGGATCCGACTATGATTCTCTCATCTTTTTCCATCCGCCTTATCCACCACTCATCGAGAAAGGAGAGTCAATGCACCGCTCCAAGGTTCTTCCTTCTCTTCTGTTGGTCCTCGCGAGTCTTCCGGTCTCGGCCCAGTTCCATCCGGTCCCCCGGCCTCTCCCCCGCGCGCAAGTCGTCTCCCAGGGGCAGCCCGTGATGATCTTGTTCCACACGGTCGCGGATACCAACGCTTCCCGGTTCCAGGGCATGGATGCCTATTTCAGCGACGGCTCCGTCGCGAACGACTGGAGGATCCCCACAGGAAAAATGCTGGTGCTGAAGGATTTCTCCGTAACCCAGTTCCTCCTCAATCGCGTCACCTACGATGTGGATGGCCAGCTCATGGAATACTTCCCGAACGGAGCGTCCCTGGCGATCTGCCCTTACGAAATCAAGGCTGGCCGCCAGACTGTGACAACGGTCCGTAGCCTTACGGCCGGATTAGCCTTTGGGCAGCCGAACGGCCCGAGCCTGGGCCTGATGTCCGACACGCCCCAAGGCCTCAGCCTCCAGGCCGCCGAACTTTGGGGCTTCGGGTACATCACCGACGCCAACTGAATTTTCGTGCCACGCGCTGGCATTTCGGACCCGCCTTCGTGAACGCAGGGCCGGTTCACCCCTTGAAAACGCGCTCCACCTCGAAGGAGCCGCGCGGCTGGGCGTGGAGCTGCCAGAACTGCTCCGCCAGCTTCTGCGGATCGAAGGGCGTGCCTTCCTGGATCATGCCGCAGATGGTGATGGTGGCGGCGTGGACGCCGGTGCCGCCCAGCTCCTGCGCCAGGCTCAGCAACAGGCTGCGCTGGGCGGCCTTGCCTACAGAGAGCGAGGCGCCGCTGGCGAAGGGCGTGAGCGCGCTTCCGCCGCCCGTGAGGAGGATCGTCCCCCGGTCCCGCTTCTTCATGCCCGGCAGCACCGCTTGTATTGAGGCCAGGAAGCCCCCGGCCATGGCGCGGAACTCGGCGACGAGCTCTTCCGGGTCCAGCTGGCTCGGCGTGGCCTCGCGGAAGATGGAAGCGTTGTAGATGAGGACTTCAGGCTCCGCGTGGGCCAGCGTTTTCTTCACGGCCGCCGGATCTCCCGCGTCCACCGCGTGGCCGTGGACATCCAGCCCTTCGGCCTTCAACTGGTCCACGAGCGTCTGGAGCGCGTCCGCCCGCCGGGCCAAGAGTCCGAGCCGGTGCCCTTCGCGGCCGAAGCGGCGGGCCAGGGCCATGCCCATGCCGGGGCCCATGCCCACGATGACGGTGAGGGGTGCGGACATGCGGGAACCTCCAGCCATCAGATTACTCCCGGACGCCTCACTTCTTCAGCAGCTTGAAGGCATGGGTCCAGTGGTTGTTCTTGAATCCATAAAGGATCCAGACCATGGCCAGCGCCTCATTCCAGTAGGCCATGTCGATGCCGCCAAGATCTGCGACCTCCCAACCGAAGGCCTCGGCCAGCTTGGTGACCTCCGCTTTGGCGGCCGCGTCTTCGCCGCAGATCGTGAGCGTGGGCAGGCCCTCCTCCCGCTGGGGGCTGACCATGATCTGGGCCGCGATGGTGTTGAAGGCCTTCACGACCCTCGCTTCCGGGTGGGCGCGCTGGACCTGCTCGCCCAGGGAGTTGCCCAGCATGGCCGCGTAGTGCGGCGGCACACCGCCGGAGAAATCCAGAGGATTCGTCACATCCACCAGGACCTTGTCTCGCAGGTTGTCCGCGCCAGCCAGTTTCAGGGCTTCCAGCGCGCCTTCGCCCAGGGTGCAAAGGAAGACGATGCCGCCGAAGGCCGCGGCCTCCGAGAAGGAACCCGCGCTGGCGCCCTTCCCCGCGCCCGAGACCCAGTCCTTCAATTTGGAAGTGTCCCGGGTGCCCAGACGGACCTCATGTCCTTTGGCGAGGAATCCGGCGCCCAGCGTCTGCGCCACGCTTCCAGAACCGAGAATGCCGATCTTCATGGTGTCCTCCTTCAGACGCGGGCGGCCGTGAAGCGCTTGCGGATATGGGCGGGCTTCTCCGCCTCATCCAGGATCGCGATGGCGAGATCCTCCACGGAGATGCCGGCGGGTTTGCCGCCATCCATGAGCACCTCGTCACCGCCCAGGCGGTAGGCGCCCGTGCGCTGGCCGCCATGAGTCTCCAGGAACACCGGGGGTGAGATGAAGGTCCAGTCCAGCGCGCCCTCTCCTTGGATGACCTTCAGCGCCTCGCGGGCTCCCATGGCGCCTTCCTTCCACTCGGCGGGAAAGCCTGGCGTGTCCACGAGCTGGACGCCGGGCGCCACGAAAAGGCTGCCAGCGCCGCCCACGACGAGAATCCGTTTCACGCCGGACCGCTTCACGCCATCCAGGATGGCCCTCGTGCCTTTCATGAAATGGGCGCGGATGTCGGGATCGCCCCAGCCAGGATTGAAGGCGTCCAGCACCGCGTCATGGCCAGCCACGGTGGATGAGACCTGCGAGGCGTCATAGACATCCGCCTTCACCACCGTGAGCCCTGGTCGCGATGCCAGCTTTTCAGGATGGCGGGAGAGGGCTGTGACGGCGTGGCCGCGGCGGAGGGCTTCGTCGAGCAGGCGGCTGCCGACCTGGCCGGTGGGACCGATGAGCGCGAGCTTCATGGCGTTCTCCATTTCATTTCGGGTTGGTCGCCCAGACCGTGAGATCCGTCACGAATCCCCGGTCGTCCATTTCGAGCATGGCCTTGATGGCGTGGGCGATCTCAGCGCCCCGCAGCTTGGTCTCGTTCACCTGCTGCTGGCGTCCTTGGCGGGCCTGGAAGTCCGTGAGGACTTCAGAGGGGTTCACCTGCATGACGCGGATATCGTGCGCGCGCAGCTCCGCGCGCCAGCATTCGGTCATGGCGCTCAAGGCGAACTTCGTGGCGGTGTAGGCCGTGCCGCCCGCGAAACCGCGCTGCCCCGCGGTGGAGGCGATGTTGATGATGTTGCCGCCTTTGCTTCCAGCGATGAAATGCTTCGCCGCAGCCTGGGCGGCCAGCATGGCGCCGAAGACATTGGTTTCCATGATGCGGCGGAAGTCCGCCATCTCCAGCTCCACCAGGGGCGCGAAATGGCCAAGCCCGGCGTTGTTGATGAGCACATTGAAAGAGCCGAAGGCGCGGACGGTGTCATCCACCATCCGCGCCACATCCTCCGGCCTGGAAACATCCGCCTGGATGGCGTGCGCCTTCAGTTCGTCCGCGGCGTGGCGGAGCTTCTCCTCATCCCGTCCCGTGATGGCGACCCTGGCGCCGGAGGCGCTAAGCAGCCGGGCCGTCTCCAGCCCGATGCCCGAACTGCCGCCGGTGATCAGGACTTTCGCGCCGCGGAGATCCATCAGGCCGCTCCTTCCAGGAACTTCTTGATCTGGGCCTTGGGAAGGGCCCCCACCAGCTTGCCGATGGGCTTGCCGTCTTTGAAGAGGATCATGGTGGGGATGCTCATGATGCCGAAAGCCTCAGCGGTGGCGGGTTGTTCATCCACATTCACCTTGGCGATGGCGAGCCTGCCATCGTACTCCCCCGCGAGCTCGTCGAGCACAGGGGCGATGGCCTTGCAGGGGCCGCACCAGGGGGCCCAGAAATCCACCAGCGTGGCGCCGGTGGCGACAGACGCCTTGAAGTCGGCGTCGGAGAGGTGCTTCACGAGTGTGGACATGGCGTTCCCTTTCTCCTGGTTGTCCTTGATGGTGATCTCGGGCGCTATCAAGCCGTCTTGGCCCAGCGGCGGGTGGCTTCGGCCAGACGGCGGCCCAGAGCTTCGGCGGTCGCGCGATCAGCCTCATTGGGCTCCTGTTCAGGGGGAACCTGCCCGGCCTGGGCCATGACGCCGGAGAAGCTGCCCAGGCGGTTGATGCCCTCAGGCTGAATCGTCTCGGCGTTGCCCACCCAGATCATGCCGTGCTGCATGGCGAAGATCATGAGGCTCTGGATCGTGTTCAATTTGTCGCCGCTGGGGCTGCCGCTGATGGTGAAGCCCGCAGCCAGCTTGTCCTTCCACTTCTGCTCGAACCAAGCCTTGGAGCTCTGATCCATGAAGGTCTTGAAAGGCCCGCTCACATTGCCCATGTAGGTGGGGCTGCCGAAGGCGATGGCATCGCTGGCCTCAAGGGTCCTCCAATGGGATTCGATCTCGTCCACCGGGATGAGGACAGCCTCGACCCCTGGAACCGAGGCGACTCCCCGGGCCACGGCTTCGGCCACAACCTTGGTGTGGCCGTAACCACTGTGGAAAACAATAGATACCTTGCTCATTGGATTCTCCTTACGGACTGTTGCAATCGGTTCGCCCGTGGCACAATGGTTGGATGCTTACATTCGTTTTGAAAGTAGGCACCTTTTTCAAAGGTAGGCACCTAATGGTGACCAAGGCCATCAACGAAGGGAACTGCGGCAACCTCTCCGGCGACCTCATGAGCGCCACCTGCCCCACGCGGCGGGTGCTGGATCTCGTGGCCGACAAGTGGACGACGCTCGTCATTTACCTCCTCTCCGACGGCACCAAGCGCTATGGCGAGCTGCAGAAGGCCATCGGCGGCATCAGCCAGAAGATGCTCACGCAAACGCTCCGCCGCCTGGAGGAGGACGGCCTCGTGAAACGCACCGTCTTCCCCGTCGTGCCGCCGCGCACGGAGTACGAGCTGACGCCCCTGGGCCGCACACTGCAGGAGCCGCTCAAGGGCCTGTGCGCCTGGGCCGTGGAGCACATGGGCGAGGTGGAGCAGCATCGCGCCCGGAAGCAGAACAAGGTCCTCAGCGCTTGAGCAGCCCGGAATGCGCTAGGCTGCCTCCAAGTTCCTGGAGACTCCGTGCGCAAATGGTTCCCCGCTCTGCTTTGCGCGGCCTGCGTGGCGCCTCTGGCAGCGCATGCGCTGCCAGAGATCCATGGTCAGTCCCCCGCCGATGTCGCCAACGCCGAGCTGGCCTTCGCCAGGCTCGCATCCGAGAAGGGCATCTCCGCCTCCTTCCTGGCGAATTTCGGGGAAGGTTCGCTGATCCTCAATCCCGAGCCGACCGACGCCCGCTCCCATTACGCCGCTGAGAAAGATCCCAGCTTCCTGAGCTGGCGGCCCACCTGGGTCGGCCTCTCAGCCAGCGGTGACCTCGCTTACAGCACCGGCCCCTGGGAATACCGCGCCACGAAGGACGCCGCGCCCATCGTGCAAGGGCACTACCTCTCCATCTGGGCGAAGCAGGCGGATGGAGCCTGGAAGGTGGCCTTCGACTGCGGCGTGTCCCACGCGGCTCGCGCGGAACCGGAAGCTTGGAGCAGCTATCTGCCCTCGGCTCCTCCCCCCACTGGAAACGGCGCCGCCGCTTTGAAAGCGGCGGATCAGCTCCTTTCGGATGGCCGAAGCATCGCCCAGGCCCTGGCTTTCGGCGCCACGGTCTACCGCACGCGCGCCCTGCCGCTGGAAAACCGCACAGCGGTGGTGGACCTCTTATCCAAAGAGCCCACCCGCCGCTTTGAGCCCCAAGGCGCAGGGGTCTCCAAAGCCCAGGATCTCGGCTACACCTGGGGCTTCGCCACCGCCGCCGATGGCGGCCAGGTGAGCTACCTGCATGTGTGGGTGCGGCCCGGCGCAGACTGGCGCCTGCTCTACGACCTGGAGCAGCCCTTACCCAGGAAGCCCTGATCCAGCGCGCCACGGAGAGCATCCGGCGCCCCCAGTTTGGCCAAGCTCCGCGCAAGCCGCGCGTGATAGCGCGGGAGCAGCGATCCGCCGCTCCATGCCGCGCGGTCCCAGTCCAGCAGGATCAGGCCTGATGTTCCCCACATCACATTCGTGGCGTTGAGGTCCGGCGCGTAGAGGCCCCAGGCATCCAGCGTGGCCAGCGCCTCCCTCAAATCCGGAAGCAGCGGCGCGGACCAATCCGAGGGCCAGGGCTTCGCTTCCGTGAAACGTGTGAGGAAGAGGCCCTCCACGCCCAGCCCCGCTCCGCGCCACGCGAGGCCTAGCGGCTCCACGGTGGGGAAGCCCGCCCCCCACAGCGCCCGGTGCACCATCAACTCGTTACGGAATCTTGTAGCGGACGCATAGACGCGGCCGTTCACCTTCGCCATCCAGCCGCCGCGCCGGTAGGGGCGCAGCACGACATCGCCCAATCGCCGCGTGCCGCCGCGGCCGAAGGCGTCTTCCAGTTCGCGCCCCTCACCTGCGAGATCCTCTAGGCATCCTTCCAGCGTCCATCGGCCTGCCAAGCCCGGGATTTCCACACCCGCGCGGGTCTCCAACGCGGGCAGCGCTGTGCGAGGCTGGTAGGGCCAGGCCTCCGGGAGGGGTGGGATGAGGTTCGTGTCCGTCATGCTCGTATCGCTTCTCAGCTTGGCCGCGAAGGGCGCTTCTGGCCAAGGCGGAAGCCTGGAGAAATTCCCGTCCAAGCTCCTGGATCGGAAGGTGCGGATCGCGGTGCATGTGCCGTCCGACGCGGCTCTGGCGCGGTGGAAGACCGCGCACCCGGACTGGCATCCGCGCCTCGTGCTCTTCCTGCCCGGCGCCTATGACGGACCCAAGGATCTCCTCAAGCGGGGCGTCTACGGCGATCTCGCGGCTCGGGAGGAATCCGGCGAACTGGCGCCTTCGCTCTGGGTGGCGCCGGACCATCTCACGTCCTGGTACGCGGACCGCGAGGATGGCAGCTTTCCCTACGAGCGCTTCCTCATGGAGGAACTGCTGCCCGCGCTTGAACGCGCGCATCCGGGCTACGGCGGGTCGAAGGAGGCCCGGACCGTGGCAGGGTTGAGCATGGGGGCCTTCGGCGCGCTCAACCTGTCGAACCGGACCACGGCCTTCAGCCGCTGCGTGGCGCTGTCGCCCGCTCTCGTGCGGCCTCCCTTCCAGTCGGCCGGATTCTGGATCCGCCCCACGCTGCGGCGGACCTTCCCGCTGGATCAGGAGGCCTTCGCGCCCTGGGATCCCTGGCGCCACCTGGGCGGCGAGACCGCACTCGTGCTGGGCTGCGGGACCGAGGACAAATACGGACTTGAGAAGATGACGAAGGCCTTCGCGGAGAAATGCCGCGCGGGCGGCCATGCGCCCGTGGCCATGCTGCTCGCGCCCGGCAACCACGATTGGGCTTTCTGGGCGCCGACCTTCGAGAAGCTGGCGCCCTGGATCGCGGGGGAGGAGCTGCCGTCTACACTGAAACCGTGAGCCACGATCTTCATCTCCAAGCAGCGCGTCACCGGGCCGAAGTCCTGGCCGCCGCGCTGAAGGCAGCCGAAACCGCCGCGCCCGCGCGCCTGCCCGCGCCCATCGCCGGGCTGACTGAGGCGGGCGATCCCGCCACTGCGTTGAATGCCATCGAGGAAGCCAATCTCGCCGAGGAGGCCCTGGACTGGGTCCGCGCTCATCGGCGGACCGATGCAGGCCTTCGCGCGAAGCTGGAGCCGATGGCGGCGAAGGCGAAAACCCGCCGCGCTTCCCGCGTCCACCTCGAAAGCGAGCGTGTGCTGGCCCGCGCCCGTTATGCGAAGGAGGGGCTTTCCCTCCTCTTCGGAACGCCTGAATTGCAGACGCTCTTCAGCGAGGTGCTGCGGCTGGAAGGCCTGCCGCTGGAACTGGATCTGGGCAAGCGCCCCCGGCCCCTTGTCACCTGCGCGCCACCCCTGCCCTTCGGCGTCGCGGGCGATGGCGAATGGCTGGAAGTCCAACTGCGGCGCGGCATCGCGGATGAGCCGGATCTGCTCGCACGACTGAACCACCGTCTGCCCGATGGTCTGCATCTCCTGGATTGGGATGAACGGCCCGCCTGGGCCTCGCCGGTGGCGGAGCTCTGCGAGACCGCCAAGTGGATGTGGCCCTCCAATGATCCAGCCGCGCCTGCGCGCGTCGCGGCCTTTCTCGCCGCGGAGACCTTCTTCCTCGATAAGGTCGGCAAGGTCGAGGGCCAGAAGCAGGACAAGCGCCTGGATCTGCGGCCTCTCGTGCTCGACATCGACTGGGAGGACGGCACGCTGCGCTTCACCACCGCCCTCCGCGCCGCGCCTGCTCTGAACCCGCTCAAGCTCCTGGGCGCCATCCTGGGCCGCGCGCCGGAATCCATCACGAACCTGCGCCGCATCGGGTTCGGCATGACCGAGGACGCGCGCCTCCAGAAAGGCGACCGCTACACCGCCCGGCTCAAGAACATGTACGAAGACGCCGTGCTGCTGGGCGCCGCCTCCAACATCACGATCGTGGAAGAGGACGACGACGAGCCGCTGACGCTAGGGTGATCAGAGCCGGATGCCGCGCCCCAGCATGCTCATGAAGAGCGCCGCCGTGACGAGGCCCGCCGCCATCCAGCCCCGATGCGGGGGCAGGTCCAGCGCGGGCGCGGGACCCGGCGCACGATGGCGCAGGAACTCGTGGAACCACAACAGGCCCGAAGTGCCGCCGAAGGATGCCGCCGCGCCGGAGATGAGCACGAGCAGCAGGCCTTCCGGATTGAAGAGGCCCGACACGCAGTAGAGGCAGCCGCCGGCGAAGTAGGCGGCCAGCGCGAGGCCCCGCGCGCGGGAGATGGGATGCTCCGTGCCGAGCAAGGGATGAAGCTGTTCCGCCGCCAGCTTCGCGGCCCCGGCGTAGGCGAGCCCTCCGGCCACCGCGAGGCCCGCGTGCCAGGCCCAGGCCGGATGCCAGCCCTTCACCACTTCCGCCCAGTCACCGATGTTTCCGATGCCCGAGAACATCCAGTAGCCCGCGGCCTGGAACAGGTTGGTGGCCATGAAGAGCCAGAGGAAGAGCCAGAGGAAGAGCCGCCCGTGGGCGCCGCCCTTCCAAGCCCGCAGGAACAGGAGGGCGGCCGTGCCCAGCACGAGATTCACCAGCGTCCCCCCCGCCGCGACGGCGCGCCGCGCGCCCGCGCCCACGGAGGATTCATCCCACCCGAAATGGAGGGAGGTCAGGATCTGGGGCTTGCCGTGGACGAGCAGGCAGACCCCGCCGTGCCCGAGCCCTTCATGCCCGAGGTTCGCCAGCGCGTAGGCCACCACCGCGATGGCGATCCATGTGGGTTTGTGAATGCCGCGCTGGCCGTCCATGAAGCCCCCCCTAGGCCGTGTCCTTGCTCACGCTCAGCAGCAGACCCAGGATCAGCAGGCTCGCCATGAGGCTGGAGCTGCCGTAGCTGATGAAGGGCAGCGGGATGCCTTTGTTGGGGGCGAGACTGAGCACCACGCTCATGTTCATGAAGGCCTGGACCACCAGCAGCAGCGTGAAGCCCATGGCGCAGAGCGAGAGGAAACTGTCCTGGCAGCGGCGGGCGATGCGGAAGCCGCGCCAAAGGATGCCCACGAAGAGCGCCAGCACGGCCACGGTGCCGATGAGGCCCGCTTCCTCCCCCACCACGGCGTAGATGAAGTCCGTGTGCGCCTCTGGCAGGTAGAAGAGCTTCTGCATGCCCTGGCCGATGCCCACGCCGAAGAAACCGCCGTTGCCCACGGCCACGAGGCTCTGGAGCGCCTGGTGGCCCGTGCCCAGCGGATCCGCGTCCGGATGGAGGAAGCTCGTCACGCGCTCCCAGCGGTAGGGCGAGAAGCGCACGAAGAAGAAGCCCACCACCGCCAGCGCTGGCATGGCGACGGCGAAGATCCAGCGGGGCGCGCCGCCCAGGAACACCACCAGCATCACCACGAAGACGATGAGGAAGGTCGTCCCGAAATCCGGCTGCTTGAGCATGAGCGCCAGGGGCGGGATCAGGAGCAGCATCAGGCGGAAGAGGCCCGGCAGCGCCTCCTTGGTGTCGCGCCACTTCTCCTGGTTGCGGACCATCCAGGACGCCGCCAGCAGCACGGCCAGGGGCTTGAAGAACTCTGAGGGCTGGAAACTGAGCGGGCCCAGCTTGATCCACCGGTGGGCGCCGTTGATCTTCGGGAAGGCGAAGACGGCCAGCAGGAACACGACCATCACCGCGTACCAGATCTTCAGCGGCTTCCAGTCCTCCACGAGCCCGCCCAGCTCCGCCTGGGTGGCGATGAGCATGAGCACCAGCCCCACGCCGCCGCCCACCAGCTGCCGCGTGAGGAAGGCCGCCCCGGCCGGATTGATCTGGAAGGCTTTCACCGCCGAGGCCGAATAGATGAACACCATGCCCAGCGCCGTTAGGAGCAGGGCGAAGAGCAGGAGCAGGCGATCAACGGGGCGGCGGTTCATGGGCAGGCTTCAGGCTACCGGCTACTGGCTACTGGCTACCAGGGGCCAGTCATGCCGCGAACGCCGACCCAGGGCGAAGCGCCGAATACATCCCGAAGGCCGAATGCGATCCGCCGGTTAGCATCTTCGACCGAGTCCCCGACTCTGACCCAAACGGTTATCCTGGAGCTCCATGTCCCCCTCCATCCTCGCCTCAGTCCGAGTCTCCGTCCGTCAGCGCATGCTGCGACGGCGCCCCTGGCTCCTCTCCGATCCATGGGCTCTTGCGATTAGAGCCGGAGAGACTCCATCCGCTAAAACTCTTGTCCATCCAATTTTCGCGCCACACCCCTAAGTTGAGTCTTCTCACCTAGACTTCTGTCCGTCTAACAAATTAAACGGACACCCTCCTCCTCAACCCTGTCCTTCTAATTCAAAGTTAGGCGGCGCGTCATCTTCAACCTCCCCAAAATGAAAGGTCAAATATGAAGACAACAGCTTTTCTCCTGACGATGCTTCTGCCAGCTGCCGTAGTGGCGCAGCAACAACCAACGACTGGTTACGCCCCGGTGAATGGGCTCAAAATGTATTACGAAGTCCACGGTAGCGGCGATCCGGTGGTCCTGCTCCACGGCGCGTTCATGACGATCACCAACAACTGGACCGGGTGGATCGGCGAGCTCTCCAAAACGCGGAAAGTGATTGCCGTCGAAATGCAGGGCCACGGGCGCACGGCGGACATCCCACGCGACATCACCTCCGAAAACCTCGCCGACGATGTGGCGGCGCTGCTCGATTACCTGAAAATCCCACGCGCGGACCTCATCGGTTACAGCATGGGCGGCGGCGTGGCAATGCAGTGTGCGATCCGTCATCCGGACAAAGTGCGGAAGGTGGTCGTCATTTCGTCCATGCTCCGCCGTGACGGCGCGGTCAAGGAAGGGCAGGACGCGCTCGCGACGCTCACAGCGGACGTATTCAAAGACTCGCCAATTGAAACCGAGTACAAGAAGCTGAACCCGGCTCCGGATGACTTCCCGAAGTTCGTCAAGCGGCTCCTCTCCATGGATTCGAAAGGGCACGACATCGGCGCCGATCAACTGAAGGCCAGCACGGCGCCGATGTTCTTCATCCACGGCGACTCGGATGGGGTAAAGCTCGAGCACGTCGCGGAAATGTTTCGCCTGAAAGGCGGCGGAATCCACGGCGACATCAAGCCGCTCTCCACATCGCGATTGGCCATCTTGCCCGCCACGACGCACGTCACGCTGATGCAGCGCATGCCCGTCATTGTCCCGATGGTGAACGACTTTCTCGACGCCAAGCAACCAAAGCCATAAGAGGAGTCCCGTGCCTCAAACCACTCGGTTCAAATAGTCACCTTGATTCCATCTCGCAGCCTAACCTTGCGCTCAACTCGGACCCCGCATGCATTGCCTTCCGCGCTCTCTCAGCTTCCCGATTCCCCGGCTCCACTCGTCGTCTCGGTGTAGGCGGTGCCGGTTAGCGCCAATCGTTAGTCCTCACAGGACCAACCGCTCCTGATATTCGCCAAAGACCTCCCTTAGCGCGCCGCAGATCTCGCCCACGGTGGCGAGACTCTTCACGGCGTCGAGGATGGGGGGCATGAGGTTGTCCGTGCCCTTCGCGGCGATCTGGAGGGTTTCCAGCCGCGTGCGGACGGCGCCGTTGTCGCGGCGCTCCCGCAGATCCTGGATCTGCTTGCGGCGCTGGCCGCCCAGGGCCTCGTCCACGCGCAGGAGCTCGGGCATCTTCTCGTTCTCGACGGTGAACTTGTTCACGCCCACGACGACCTGGGAGCCCTTCTCGACAGCCTTCTGGTAGGCGTAGGCCGCGTTCTGGATTTCCTTCTGGGGAAAGCCCTTCTCGATGGCGGACACCATGCCGCCCAGGTCATCCACCCGGGCGATGAGCGCCTCCGCGCGCTTCTCCAGCTCCGCCGTGAGACTCTCGACGAAGTAGCTGCCCCCCAGCGGGTCCACCACATCGGCCGCCTTGGATTCGTGCGCGAGGATCTGCTGGGTGCGCAGCGCGATCATGGCGCTCTGCTCCGTGGGCAGGGCCAGGGCCTCGTCGCGGGAGTTCGTGTGCAGGGACTGGGTGCCGCCGCAGACGGCCGCCAGCGCCTGCACTGTGGTGCGGACGATGTTGTTGTCCGGCTGCTGGGCCGTGAGCGTGCTGCCTGCGGTCTGGGTGTGGAAGCGCAGCATCTGGCTCTTCGCGTCCTTGGCGCCGAAGCGGTCGCGCATGATGCGGGCCCAGAGGCGGCGCGCCGCGCGGAACTTCGCCACCTCCTCGAAGAACTGGTTGTGGCTATTGAAGAAGAAACTGAGGCGCGGCGCGAAGGACTCCAGGCTCAATCCCGCGTCCAGCGCGGCCTGCACATAGGCGATGCCGTCCGCCAGCGTGAACGCGATCTCCTGGGCGGCGGTGCAACCCGCTTCCCGGATGTGGTAGCCGGAGATGGAGATGGTGTTCCAGGCCGGAACCTTGTCCGCGCAGAAGGAGAAGAGGTCCGTGATGATGCGCAGGGAGGGCCGGGGCGGGAAGATGTAGGTGCCCCGCGCCATGTACTCCTTCAGGATGTCGTTCTGGATGGTGCCGCCCACCTTGTCCCAGCTGACGCCCTGTTCCTCCGCCACGGCCAGATACAGAGCCAGGAGCACGGAGGCGGGCGCGTTGATGGTCATGCTGGTGGTCACCTGGTCCAGCGGGATGTCCCTGAAGAGCGTGCGCATGTCATCCAGCGACGCAATGGACACGCCCACCTTGCCCACCTCGCCGAAGGACATCGGATGGTCCGGGTCCAGTCCGATCTGCGTCGGCAGATCGAAGGCCACCGAAAGGCCCGTCGTGCCGTTGGCCAGCAGGTAGCGGTAGCGGGCGTTGCTCTCCTCCGCCGTCGCGAAGCCCGCGTACTGGCGCATGGTCCAGAGCCGCCCGCGGTAGCCCGTGGACTGCACATGGCGCGTGAAGGGGAACTTGCCCGGCGCGCCCAGATCCCGGAGCGGATCCTGGCCGGCGATATCAGCGGGTGTGTAGCTGTTCTTCAGGGGGATGCCCGAAGTGGTCTCAAAGGCGGGTTGGCGGAGCTTCGCTGGATCCTCCTGGACCTGGAGCTGCTCGCGGACCTGGGCAAGGAAATCGGGCTGATACATGGGAACTCCCAACCTTCCAAAGTACCCCGTAATCGGGAGGAATCCCATGTGCCGCCGGAGGGCTTGTCCCCAAATTAGACGGCCCCGCGCGGGGAGCGCCGGGCAAGCGGGGCGAGGAAGGCGACCGAGGCATACGAGTGTGTATGTCGAGGAAGAGTGACGAAGCCCAGCGCTGCCCGCCGCCCCCGCCCGGAGGGATGGCGGCCATCCGCGCGCCCAGCTTTGTCAGGGCTCTTGCACGATGTACCGCATCGCACTGCGGCCCCTTCCACGCTGGATCACGCGGCTGGCCACCATCGCGGGGCCGCCTAATTTGGGGACAAGCCCTTACACTGGGCTGCCTCCACGAGGTGGACATGCCCGCGCACTTGCCCCCTTCCCCGCCCGCCATCCGCCTCCTCACGGGCTCCCGCCTGTGGGTGGACGATGGCCGCAAGGGCCATCTGGTGGACAGCGAGGCCGTGGCCATCCAAGGCGCCAAGATCCAGGCGGTGGGACCGCTGGCCCGGCTCATGAAGCGCTACCCCAAGGCGATCCGCGTCGAGCTGAAGGGCGGTTCGCTGATGCCCGGATTCATCGAGAGCCACGCCCATGTGGGCGAGCTCGGTACCATGTCGCGCCAAGCCGATCTCACGGGGATCGCGAGCAAGGAGGAGGCGCTGGCTCGCGTAGAGACTTGGTGCGCGGCCAATCCCGCGGGCTGGGTGCGGGCCCGCGGTTGGGACCAGAATCTATGGCCCACCAAGGCCTTTCCCACCTTGAAAGAACTGGACGCCATCACGGGCAACCGCCCGGCCTACCTGGAGCGCGTGGACGGCCACGCGGCCTGGGTGAACACGGCGGCGATGAAACTCGCGGGCATCACGAAGGACACACCGGACCCGGCTGGCGGCCGTTACATCCGAGATGCGGACGGAAACCCCACGGGCGTCCTTGTGGACATGGCCAAAGACGCCATGGCCCAGAAGCTGCCCCAGCCCACGCTAGCCGAAGCCGAGGCCAATCTGCTGGCGGGGCTCCGCAAGTTGGAGGCCCTGGGCTTCACATCGGCCGATGATCTCGATGCGCCCGGGCTGGATATCGAGGCCTACCGGGCCCTGCAGGCGAAGGGCAAGCTGCCCATCCGCGTCTTCGCCTATGTGCATCACGATGACGCGGCCGCCGTGCAGGCGGAGCTGGCGAAGCCGCGCGCCAGGGCGCTCTCCTTCTTCCAAGTGCAGGGCGTGAAGTTCTACATGGACGGCGCCCTTGGGTCGCGCGGCGCGCGGCTGCTGGCGTCCTACGCGGATGAGCCATCCAGTTCCGGCTTGTGGGTGATGGACCCCGCGATGGTGCGCAAGGACGCGCTCGCCGTGATGAATGCCGGCTACCAGCCCGCCCTCCATGCCATCGGCGACGCGGGCAACCGCGCGGCGCTGGACCTGCTGGAGGCGGATCTGAAAGCGCTCGGCCGCAAGCCCGATGCTCCGCCCCGCATCGAGCACGCGCAGATCGTGACCGATGAAGATGCCGCCCGTTTCGGCAGGCTGGGCATCGTCGCCAGCGTCCAGCCCATGCACTGCACGGACGATCACGCGTGGACGCCCGCACGCCTGGGCGCGGACTGGGTGCATGAGGCCTACCCCTGGCGCCGGTTTCTGGATAGCGGCGGCCTTGTCGCCTTCGGCAGCGATGCGCCCATCGCGGACGCCAACCCTTTCATGGCCATGCCCGCCGCGGAAACGCGGCAGGACATCCACAGTGATCCGCCTGGTGGTTTCAATGGCGACCAGTGCATGACGCGCGAGGAGACGATCCGCGCTTACACGCTGAACGGCGCGGAAGCATTGGGCCGCAAAGGCCAGCTGGGCCGCATCGCGCCCGGAGAGGCCGCGGACCTGGTCTGGGTGGACGCGGATATCGAAAAGACCGCTCCGAAACAAATGCTCGCCCTGAAACCCGGCCGCATGTGGGTCGCGGGCGTGGAAGCGGCCCTGCCGCGCTGAGATGAAACCCGGGCTCGACCTGCCCCCGGATCCGCTCCTCGATGAGGAGATCAGGTCGGAACTGGCCCGGGATCTCATCGAGCAGGGCCGCGTCTCGCTCCCGATCGTGCTGGTGCTCCTCCTCGTCATGGCGCGGATGCTCGGGCAGGCGCTGTTCGCCAACCGGACCGCCCTCATCTGGTACGCCTCCCTCCTGGTCGTCCTCGTGCTGCGCTGGGGCCACGCCCAGCTCGCGCTGCACGGGCCGGGTCCGCTGACCTCCCCCCGGGTGCGCATGTGGAGCTTCGCCTGCGGCGCGCTGCTGATGGGCCTCGGCCTCGCGGTGGTGAGCGTCCTGGTCTATCCCGCCCTGTCACCCGTCCAGATCGTCCTCCTGGCCCTCGTGCATCTGGCCGTGCTTTCGGTGGGCATTCTGGCCATGGCCTCCAGCCCCACCGCCTTCCTCGCCTTCATGCTGCCGATCCTCGGCGCACTCACCTACCTGCTTGCCTGGGACCGCGGCCACTGGGGCGCCTGGAACCTGCTGCTGCTCGTGGCGAGCTTCACATCCGGGCTGGGCTTCCTCATCCTCCGCCAGTTCCGCCTGCGACGCGAAGCTCTGGCCCTGAGCCTCCAGAATTCCCGCGCGGCCCTGCAGGACAGCCTCACGACCCTGCGCAACCGCCGCTTCCTCCAGGCCTTCATGGAGACGGAGGCCTCGCAGATCCTTCGCGACACGGAGGGCGGCGCGCTGGCGCTCCTCATGATCGACCTGGACCAATTCAAGACCGTGAACGACACCCTCGGCCACGCGGCGGGCGATGCGGTGCTCAGCCACTGCGCGGCGTTGCTGCGCGACACGGCCCGCAAATCGGATGTGCTCGCGCGTTGGGGTGGCGAGGAGTTCGTTGTGGTGGCGCGGCTCCAGGAGGGCGAGAGCATCGCGCCTCTGGCGGACCGTTTCCTCCAGCGCCTCCGCGCCGAGCCCATGCGCCTGGCGGACGGCCGAGACCTCCCCCAGACCTGCTCCATCGGCTACGCCCGCTATCCCTTCTTCCCGGAACGGCCCGAGCTGTTGAACTGGGAGCGCGTGCTGGCCTTGGCCGACACGGCCATGCTCCGCGCCAAGGCCGCGGGGCGGGACCGCCTCGCAGGCGCGGTGGCGGGCGACATACGGCCCGCGAGCCCGGCCCATGTGCTGGAGCGGCTCCGCGACCTGCCGAAGGCGGAGAGGGATGGACTGCTGAGGATCACGGTGGGGACTTAGAGCCTGGTATCTTTCCGGTGCCAACCATGTCGCTCGCTGATCTCGGACCCTACCGGCTTCCGGCCGAGGACGCCGCCTACGAGGCGGCGCTGAGGGACGCGCTCGTGCGGGAGCTCTATGACCGCAGCACCGCCGCCATGGCCGCCCTCGTGCCCGTGCTCTTCATCCTGAAGGCCATTCTCGATTTCGCGTGGGACCTGGCGCCGGGGATCAAATGGGTGTTCGCCTTCATCGCGCTGGTGCTGGCCGCCCGCCTCGGGTTCACCTACTGGACGCGACAGTCCCCCGGGCGAGCCACCTCACGGCAGCTCAGCTGGGCCTTCCTGGCAGGAGCGGCACTGCTGGCCCTGGGCTTCGCCGCCATGAACTGGCTGGCCTGGCCCTACCTGAGCGTGGGCCAGATCGGCCTGCTCATCATCATGCACGCCGGCATCAACGCCGCGGCGCTCTCCACCATGGCGCCCAGCGTGTGGTCCTACCTCCTCTACATGGGGCTGGACATCATCTCCCTGCTGCTGCTGGTGGCGCTCAAGGGCGGCATCCCGGACTACAACCACCTCCTTATCCTCATGCTGGTCATCTACCTCGTGGCCCTGCCGGCCATGTCCATCCAGAACCATCGCGCCCTGGTGGACCGCGTGCTGACGGGCCTCAAGCTCAAGGAGCTCTCTCTGCAGGACACGCTCACAGGCCTGAAGAACCGGCGCTTCCTCATGGAGTTCATGGGGCCGGAATCCGAGCGGATCCTCCGCTCCTGGGCCCCGGAATCGGCGGCCGAGCAGAGCCTCGCCATCGTGATGCTGGACCTGGACCACTTCAAGCAGGTGAACGACACCCACGGCCACGCGGCGGGGGACGCCATCCTCCAGCAGCTGTCCCAGCTCCTCATGGGCACGCTGCGGCGCCATGACCTCGTCATCCGCTGGGGCGGCGAGGAATTCGTCCTCGTGGCCCGGGGCGCGGACCGCGGCTACGCGCTCATGCTGGCCGAGCGCATCCGCGAAAAGGTGGAGGCGCACACCTTCTCCTTGCCCGACGGGAAACCGCTGATGAAGACCTGCTCCATCGGCTACAGCCTCTTCCCTTTTTCCACGAAACAGCCTCATTTGCTCGGGTGGGAGCAGGTGCTCAGCCTCGCGGACGTCGCCCTCTACCGGGCCAAAGCCACAGGCAGGAACCGCGCCCTGGGCATCTTCCCCGGCGAACGCCCCTGGGAAGGCGACACGGCCGCGCGGCTGGAGGAGGTCCAGCGGGATCTGGAGACCGCCGCCCGGTCGGAGCTGGTGAGGATCATGGGGGAGCTTCGATAGGGCGGAGAGCCTAGTATTGGTTTCATCCCCAAAGGCATCCGCTGACCATGGATCTCATCTCGCCCTTCCCCATTCCGCCAGAAGACCTGCCACTGCTTTCCGAAGCCCGCGCGGCGCTTGTGGACGAACTGGAGCGGCGCGGCCGGATGGCGCTGGCGGCCCTGCTGCCTGTGCTCGCGCTGCTCTGGGTGACACTCCGGCGGGCCGCGCAGGAGGATCCGCGCATCCAGTGGCTGCTGGCCTCTGTCCTGGCGGCGGGCATGCTCCGGATCCTGCTCCACCGCTGGAAGGCCGGCACTCCCGAAGCCCGGCATCTCTGGTTCACCGCGGGGAGCACCACTGTGTCCCTCATCCTGGCCGCCACCATCTTGCTGGCGTTCCCCCTGCTCACCCCGATGGAGACGGGGATCCTCGGCATGATCGCCGCTGGACTGGGGTCCGGCGCGCTCGTCAGCATGGCCCCCAGCCCCGTCACCTACCTGGCCTATCTCGGACCCATCGTGGGGTCCCTCGCCCTGGCCTCGCATCTCCACCCTGTGCCCGAGCACCCCCTCGCCTTCCAAGCCCTGGCCTGGCTTTACATCTTCGGGCTGGGCGCCCTCAGCCTCCGGGTCCACCAGTCGCTCCGGGACGAGCTGCTCCTGCGCCTCCGGAGCCGCGAGCTGGCCCTGCGGGACAGCCTCACGGGACTCCATAACCGCCGCTTCCTGGCCGAGTTCATGGATCCCGAGACCGCGCAGGCTTTGCGGACCTGGGTTCAGCCCGATGGCCGCCGTCTCACGCTCAAGCTCCTCATCATCGACCTCGACCACTTCAAGCAGGTGAACGACGAGCACGGGCATGACGCGGGGGACGCGGTCCTGCGGCAGCTGGGCGTGCTCCTGCGTGACATCGTCCGGCGCCCGGACATTGTCGTGCGCTGGGGAGGCGAGGAGTTCGTCGTCGTCGCCCGGGACACGGGCCGCGTCCTGCCTCTCGGCCTGGCAGAGCGCATCCGCCGCAGGGTGGCGAACCACTCCTTCCTGCTTCCAAATGGAAAGGCGCTCCACCGCACCTGCTCCATCGGCTTCACCCTCTACCCCTTCCTTCCAGAGGCGCCAGACTGGGTTGGCTGGGAGCAGTGCGTGGGCTTGGCGGACGCCGGGCTTTATCTGGCCAAGGAGGGCGGCCGGGACCGCTGGGTCGGCATGGAGGCAGGCGAGGAGTCCTGGAGCGGGGATGCTGGGGTGTACGACGCCATCCGGGCCGATCCAGCCGGTGCCATCTCACGGGGCTGGGTGAGGCTCGTCCGCCAGGAACACTGACCGCCTCTGGCATACTCGGCCCATGGATCTGCGCCCCCCCAAGCCCCTGCTCGCGCCCTCGCTGCTCTCCGCCGACTTCACGCGGCTGGGCGAGGCGCTTTCGATGATCGAGGCGGCAGGCGCGGGCGTGGCCCATGTGGACGTGATGGATGGCCGTTTCGTGCCCAACATCACCATCGGCATGCCCGTGGTGGAAGCCATGCGCCGCGCCACCCGGCTGCCGCTGGACTGCCACCTCATGATCGTGGAGCCCCTGCGTTACGCCGCGGAATTCGTGAAAGCCGGGGCGGACTGGGTGAGCGTCCACCAGGAAGCCGATCCGCACCTCCATCGCACCCTGCGCGCCATCCGCGACGCGGGCGCCAAGGCCGGCGTGGTGCTGAATCCTTCCACCCCCGTGGAGACGCTTGTGGATCTCGTGGGCGATTTCGACTTCGTGCTGCTCATGAGCGTGAATCCCGGCTTCGGCGGACAGAGCTTCATCCCCCGCGTCCTGGACAAGGTGCGGCGACTGGACGCGCTTCGCAGCGAACGCCAGACGCCCTTCTTGATCGAGGTGGACGGCGGCGTGGGCATGAAGAACGCCCGCGACCTCGTGGCCGCCGGAGCGGATGTGCTCGTGGCCGGCAACGCCGTGTTCAAAGCACCGGACCCCAAGCAGGCCATCCGCGAGTTGCAGGCGGAGATGGAGAAGGGTCGCTAGGATCGCTTCATCAACTCCAGCTTTGCGCTGCGCGGCAGCCGCTTCACCTGCCGCTCGCGCTTGAGCGCCTCCGCCCTCGTTCCGCAGGCTTCTTCGTGGACCAGCTCCAAGGGCCCGCGCCCGCGCGTGTACTTGGCGCCCTTGCCGTCCTGATGCTGCTTGAGCCTCGCCTGCACATCCAGCGCGATGCCGCAGTAGAGGGTGCCGTCGCCGCAGCGCAGGAGGTAGAGGTGCCAGACCACTACTTCTGCTTGCCGGTGCCCATGATCTCCTTCATGCGCTGGACGGCATCCTTGGGCAGCTCCGGCATGGAGATGAACAGCAGCGCCTCGCTCTGGCCGTCGCCCGCCAGCACCCAGGTGCCCTGGCTGCACGCACCGGGCTTGAACCACCACTTCTTCGTGTCAAAGGTGACGGCGAAGAATCCCGCGAGGAACTGCCGGGACATGGTCAACACGCCTTGGTTCTCAGGCGTGCCGATCCAGGCCAGGAAAGCCTCCGGCGAGGCCTGGAGCAGGTCGCCGCGGCCGATCCATTCCGGCGTGAACTCCGGCAGCGGGCCTTCCTTCGGCAGGCGGCCCCCGAGAAAGGGCGCGAAGGTGGTCACGAGCTGCATTCGGGTGATCTCCTCGCCCTGGTGCTCGACCCAGTCCTTGCGCTCCCAGTTCGCCCAGAAGAGGAAGGCGTCATCGCAATCCTCTCGGAAGGCCTTCTTGAGGTCCACCCGGCCATGACCTTTCGGAGGCAGGCAGGCGGGGTTCTTGCAGTCCCAATAGACATCGAGGCTCGCCCAGTCGGCGCCGGCGATCTTCAGCCACGCGAACTTGGCCATCTCGCCCAGGGGGTGCTGTGTCTTCGTGTCACCCCAGCTGTGGAGCTTGCCTTCCGCATCCAGCGTAAGGAAGGCCTCGCCAGATTTGAGTTGCGGTGCCTGCGCGAAAGCCGGCGCGGCAGCCATGAGCGAAGCGAGGAGGAACCCGGCAGTCCGTAGGCAGCACATGCCCAAGGGTAGCCGCCATGCGAAACTGGATGAATGCCCAATGCGTGTGTCCTCACCAACCTCCGCGGCCTCCTGACGCCGGACCCCCGGCGGGCCTGGGCGGTGGACCGCATCGAGGATGCCGCGCTCGTCCTCGTGGAGGGCCGCGTGGCCTGGATGGGCCGCCGCGCGGATCTGCCAGGCGAGTGGAAGGGAACAGAGACCGTGGATGGAGGAGGCGCCTGGGCCACGCCGGGCTTCGTGGATCCTCATACGCATCTCGTCTTCGGCGGCGACCGCAGCGGCGAGTTCAACCGCCGCCTCCATGGCGTCAGCTACGCGCAGATCGCCTCCGAAGGCGGGGGCATCCGCGAAACCGTGCGAGCCACGCAGGCGGCGACGGTAGAGGAGCTCACAGCGGCCGGCGAGGCCCGGCTTCAGGAATTGCGGAGCCGCGGCGTCGTCCACATCGAGGCCAAGACCGGTTACGGACTGGAGCTGGAGGCCGAGTCCCGCCAACTGGAGGCTTACGCGGCTCTGAAGGCGAAGGGTTGGAGCCTGGACATCACGCTACTGCCCGCCCACGACATCCCCATGGAATTCCCGGGCGATGCGGAGGGCTACGCGAACCTCGTCGCGAAGGAATGGCTTCCGGAACTCGTGCGCCGCTTTCCCGGCTTGGCCCGCTACTGCGATGTGTTCATCGAAAAGGGTGTCTTCACGGTCGACCAGGGCCGCGCCATCTTCAAGGCGGGCAAGGCGCTGGACCTCACGCCCCGTGTGCATGCCGATGAACTCTCCTGGACCGGCGGCGCCGAGCTGGCGGCGGAACTGGGTGGCGCCAGCGCGGACCATCTCATGTTCTGTTCGGATGACGGGATGAAGGCCATGGCCGCGGCCAGCGTGACGCCCGTGCTGCTGCCGGGCACGACGCTGTTCCTGGGCATGCGCGACTGGGCTCCCGCGCGGAAGATGATCGAGGCTGGGTGTTCCGTGGCACTGGCATCGGACTTCAACCCCGGCTCCTGCCCCTGCCTCGACCCGTTGCTCATCCTGCGCCTCGGGTGCCTGCAATTGCGGCTCACCTTCGAGGAAGCCCTCACGGCCATGACCCTTCACGCCGCGCGAAGCCTGGGCCGCGAGGATTTCGGGCATCTCCATTCTGGCGCGCGCGCGGAAGTGCTGCTCTGGGACTTGAAGGACCCCCTGGAGCTCGTCTACTGGGTGGGTGGGGACTTCCGGCCGCGGTTTCTCTGAATATGGAGAGGGCCGCCCTCCTGGCGGCCCCGTCCACGAACATCCAGAAAACCTAATGCGAACGATCGGCCTCCTGGACGATCTGGTAGATGCGCTCCTTGGCGCGCAGCTTCGCCTTTTTGAGCTCGACCTCTTCCAGCGACTCGCGGGCGGAAAGGCCGCTCTTCCGCTGGAGAGTGACGAGCTTCTCATCCGCGGCCTTGTGTTCCTCCATCAGCCGCCGGAACTCGAAATGCTCCTTCATCAAGCGCTCTTGAAGATCAGGGCGCAGAAAATCCATGGGACCTCCTTCTTTGGCGCTCACCGCGCACGAATGGTTGTCCAGGGACCCGGGTGCCCAAGGTCCCGTCCGCTTGCTAAGTGTGTTCAACCTAGTCCCGGGTTCCTGGGCGTCAAGGCGTTCTTCTACGGGATATGGAAGTGCTGCATTTCGGCGGCTTCCGTTAGCATCAAGAGATGACACTCCAGATCCGGAACCTGCGCCTGGAACGCCAGGACGGAGCCCATCTCCTGGGCCCCCTGGACCTGGATCTGGCGCCCGGCGGCAGGCTGGGCCTCGTGGGCGAATCCGGCTCCGGCAAGAGCCTGCTCGTGCAGGCCCTCTTCGGCGTGCTGCCCAAGGGCGTCGCCCAGACCGGCGGCTGGATCACGGCTTTCGGCACTCGACTGGACCGGCCTGGGCCTGAGCGGGACCGCATCCGCGGCGCCCGGCTCGCCTGGGTGCCCCAGGATCCTTTGCAGGCCCTCAATCCTTTCATGACGGTGGCCGAGCAGCTGGCCTTGCTGCCCGGCGTGCATCGCAAGGAGCGCAAGGCCACGGCCGTGGCCAGGTTGACACCGCTGCTCGAGCGCCTACGGCTTCCCTCCGACAAGGCCTTCCTGAAGCGGTTTTCCCACGAGCTCTCTGGCGGCCAGCGGCAGCGGCTCTGTCTGGCCATGGCCCTGAGCTGTGATCCCGAACTGCTGGTGCTGGATGAGCCCACGACGGCGCTAGACCCCGGTGTGCAGGCGGAGTTCCTTGAATTGATCCGGGAGATCCAGGCGGAGCGGTCCTTCGGCTTCCTCTGGATCACTCACGACCTCGGCGTGGTGGCCTCGCTGTGCGACCGTATCCTCGTGCTCTACGGCGGCGAACCCATGGAGGCCGGACCGGCCGCGCGGCTATTGAAAAACCCGACGCATCCCTACACGGTCCGGCTGCTCTCCGCCGCGCGCCGCGAGCCCTCCACCGAGGGCGGCTTCCTCTCATCGCCCGGTGAGCGCCCCGCGGGCTGCCCCTTCGCGCCCCGCTGCGACCGCGCCCTGCCCTCCTGCGCGGCCTGGGCTCCCTGGCAGGGCGGAGCGGACGACGGTTTCCGATGCGAGCATCCGCTGCCTTAAACCCTCGCTGGAACAGGCCGCCTGGCCGTGCGATCATGGCTTGCAAGGTCCCGTGGCCCGGAACAGGCACCGCGGGTTCCGATTGGAAGGCTTCCGATGCTCACCTTGCCCTTGATGAAGGCTTTGACGTTCGACGATGTCCTGCTGGTGCCGGGGCATTCGGAGGTCCATCCCAACGCCGTGGACCTGGGCACGCAACTCACGAAGACCGTGCGCCTGAACATCCCTCTCATCAGCGCGGCCATGGACACGGTCACGGAGAGCCGCATGGCCATCGCCCTCGCGCAGATGGGCGGCCTCGGCGTCATCCACAAGAACCTCAGCATCAGTGAGCAGGCCGAGGAAGTGGACCGCGTGAAGCGGTCCGAGTCCGGCATGATCACGGACCCCATCACCATCCGCCCCGACGCGCCCATCCGCGAGGCTGAGGCCATGATGGCCAAGTACCGCATCAGCGGCGTTCCCGTGGTGGAGAGCGGCAAGCTCGTGGGCATCCTCACGAACCGCGACTTGCGCTTCGAGGACCGTTGGGAGCTGCCCGTCAGCGAGCTGATGACCAAGGACAAGCTCGTCACCGTGCCCGTGGGCACGACGCTGGAGCAGGCCAAGGCCATCCTCCAGAAGCACCGCATCGAGAAACTGCTGGTGGTGGACAAGAAGGGCGCGCTCAAGGGCCTCATCACTGTCAAGGACATCGAGAAGTCCATCGCCTACCCCAACGCCTGCAAGGACCAGCTGGGCCGCCTCCGCGTGGCCGCCGCTGTGGGCGTTGGCAAGGACCTCCTCGACCGCGCCAAGGCGCTGGTGGACGCGCAAGTGGACGTGCTCTGCCTGGACTCCAGCCACGGCCATTCCAAGGGCGTGCTGGAGGCCGTCAAGCAGCTCAAGAAGGCCCTGCCGGACACGCCCGTCATCGCTGGCAATGTGGCCACCTACCAGGGCGCCAAGGATCTCGCCAAGGCCGGCGCGGACTGCGTGAAGATCGGCATCGGGCCCGGCTCCATCTGCACCACGCGCATTGTGACGGGCGCGGGCATGCCCCAGATCACGGCCATCGCGGAGGCTAGCCGCGCCTGCCGGGAGGCGGGCATCCCCTGCATCGGGGATGGCGGCATCAAGTTCAGCGGCGACATCGCCAAGGCCGTGGCCGCGGGCGCCAATGTCGTGATGATCGGCAGCCTCTTCGCGGGCACGGACGAAGCGCCGGGCGAGACCATCTTCTACCAGGGCCGCACCTTCAAGTCCTACCGCGGCATGGGCTCCATCGGCGCCATGAAGAAGGGCTCCGCCGACCGCTACTTCCAGGAAGGCAAGGACGCCGGCAAGCTCGTGCCCGAAGGCATCGAGGGCCAGGTCCCCTACAAGGGCAAGCTCGCGGACCTCGTCACCCAGCTCATGGGCGGCCTGCGTGCGGGCATGGGCCTTTCGGGCGGCCAGGACATCGGCGACTTCCAGAAGAAGGCCGCCTTCGTGGAGATCAGCGGCGCCGGCCTCCGCGAAAGCCACGCCCACGATGTGATGATCACGAAGGAAGCTCCGAATTACCGGATGGACTGATGCCGAACTTCTCGGACATCACCTGGCCTCTGATCATCGTCTCCGGCCTCTTCAACACCATCGGGTGGGTGGCGTTCGCCGTGGGCAAGAAGCGGGAGGAGATCCTGCGGATGGCATGGGGCGCGGGCCTCTTCGGCGCCAGCATCGTCTTCGCGGATTCCTGGCCCAAGCTGCTGATCTCGGGACTCGGCCTTTCGGCCCTCATCTACTTCAAGCCCGAATAGGGCCCGGGCCCCGCTAAGATTGAAGGGTTGCCGCCGAGGAACCCATGTCTCTGCTCGTGAAGAACGCCCGGATCCTGGATCCCGCCCAGAAGCTCGAAACGCTGGGCGGCCTCCTGGTCGTGGAGGGCGTGGTCACGGCCATCGGGCCTGACGCCGAGCGCGATCCCATGTCCGCCGGGGCGGAGGTGCTGGACGCGGGCGGCAAGCTCCTGGTGCCCGGCTTCATTGATCTCCATGTCCACTTCCGCGAACCAGGTCATACCCGCAAAGAATCCATCGAGACCGGCTCCCGCGCGGCCGTGGCGGGCGGGTTCACCACCGTCTGCGCCATGGCCAACACCCGGCCCGTGAACGACAGCGTGGCCATCACGGAGCTGATGCTGGCCCGCGCCGCGAAGGCGGGGCTCTGCCGCTACTTCCCCATCGGCGCCGTCACCAAGGAGTTCAAGGGCGAAGAGCTGGCGGACTTCGGCACCCTGAAAGACGCGGGCTGCGTGGCCTTCAGCGACGACGGCCTCCCCATCGTGAGCGCGGAAGTCATGCGCCGCGCCTTGGAGTACACGCGCTGGCTGGAGATGCCCGTGGTGGCGCACGAGGAGGATCCGACCTTGGCCGCCAAGGGCTACATGCACGAGGGCGCCGTGAGCGCCGCGCTCGGCTGCCTGGGCATCCCCGCCGCAGCGGAAGAAGCCATGGTGGCGCGCGACATCGTCCTAGCCGAACACACGGGCGGCCATCTCCACCTGGCCCACATCAGCACCGCAGGCTCGCTCCGCATGATCCGCGAAGCCAAGAAGCGCGGCCTGCCCGTCACCTGCGAGGTGACGCCCCACCACTTCGCGCTCACGGACAAGGAGCTGATGAAGTTCGACTCCGACTACAAGATGAACCCGCCCCTCCGCAGCGACGCCGACCTCGACGCCGTGCTGGAAGCGCTGGCGGACGGCACGGTGGACGCCATCGCCACGGACCACGCCCCCCACGGACACGATGACAAGGAGGTGGAGCTGCCCATCGCGGCCTTCGGCGTCATCGGCCTGGAGACGGCGTTTCCGCTGACCATCGAGCTGCTGGTGAACAAGAAGATCATCAGCCTCGAGCGCGCCGTGGACTTGCTCACCGCCGCCCCAGCAAAGGCCTTCCACCTCGACAAGAAGGGGCTCGGCAGCCTCCGCGTGGGTCACCCCGCCGACTTCGCGCTCGTCAACCTGGATGCGAAAGTGACGGTGGATCGCGTCTTCATCCAGAGCAAGAGCTACAACACCCCCTTCAAAGGTTGGCAGCTGCCCGGCAAAATCGAAGGCACCTGGGTGGCCGGCAAGAAGGTCTGGGGCTGATGCCCGCGAGTTCCCTACCCATTCCCACACTGACTTCCTGGAGCGCGTGATGCCGAAGAAACCCAACTACAACTTCGAGAAGCGCCAGCGAGAAATGGCCAAGCAGAAGAAGGCCGAAGAGAAGGCCCAGCGCAAGGCCCAGAAGAGCACTGAGAATGGCGGTGAGGGCGAGGAGCAGACCCACGAGGACGGTGCGCCTGCGGCCGAATAGAAGCCAAGCCTCCGCGTCGTGATCACCGTCTTCGTGGATGCCGACGCCTGCCCGGTGAAGGATGAGATCTACCGGGTGGCGAAGCGGCTGGGGCTTAGGGTCCTCGTCGTGGCGAACGGTCGGCTGACGGTGCCACACGATCCCAACATTGAGCTGGTGGTGGTACCCAAGGGCGCGCTGGACGCGGCAGACGATTGGATCGCCGAGCGGGCGGACGACGCCAGCATCGTGGTCACCCAGGACATCCCTCTGGCCGCGCGCTCCCTTGCCAAAGGCGCGAAGGCCCTGGACCCGCGCGGCCGCGTGTTCACCGACGAAGCCATCGGCGATGCGCTGGCCACCCGCGAACTCATGGCCCAGCTCCGCGACATGGGCACCATCACCGGCGGCCCCGCGCCCTTCACGGACAGGGATCGTTCCAAGTTCCTCCAAAGCCTGGACACGGTCGTGCAGAAGGTGATGAAAGCCGCGAAATCAAAACCCCCGATACACGGGGATGGGCGCTTGTGAAAACCGTGTGATAAACATTTTTTATTCGTTTATCGCCATTCATAAGGCCATGATCTCCTCTGGTGCGGGAGCGTCATGGCGTTGAGGACAGTGATCGTCGGAAGCGGGTCGGTGCTGCCGCTCGTCGTGGTGCCCAACGCGGCTTTCCTCCAGCACGATTTCCGGGGACTCGACGGCGCGCCCATCGGCAAGCCTAACGAGGAGATCCTCACGCAGTTCGAGGCCATCACGGGGATCCGCGAGCGGCGCTATGCGGCGGCTGATCAGGTGACCTCGGATCTGGCGCTGGAGGCCGCGCGGAACGCGCTGGCCTCTTCCGGCATTGATCCCGAAACGCTCGAAGGCATCCTCGTCGCCCACAACTTCGGCGATGTGCGCCTCGGCAGCACCCGCTCTGACCTCGTGCCCTCCCTCGCTGCGCGGGTGAAGGCTTCCCTGGGCATCCGCAATCCCGCCTGCGCGGCCTTCGACCTCGTCTTCGGCTGTCCCGGCTGGCTCCAGAGCGTCATCCAGGCGGACGCCATGATCCGCTCCGGCCAGGCCCGGCGCGTGCTGGTCATCGGCGCGGACACGCTCTCCCGTGTCTCCGATCCCCACGACCGCGACAGCCTCATCTACGCCGATGGCGCAGGCGCCGTGATCCTCGAAGGCCACGAGACGGAGGGCGGCATCCTCGCCTCCGCCGCCCGCACGGACGCCGTGGACGGCGCGGCCTTGCTCACCATGGGGCCGTCCAGCAAGCCCGGGGCCTTCCCCGGCGACCTCTTCCTGAAGATGGAAGGCCGCAAGCTCTACCGCTACGCGCTCAACCAGGTGCCCCTCGCCATGAAAGCGGCGCTGGAGCGCGCCGGCGTGGGTCTCGCCGCGGTGTCCAAGATCCTCATCCACCAGGCCAACTGGAAAATGGACGAGGCCATCGTGGACGCGCTCTACGCCACCGAAGGCCTCACGACACCGCCGGACATCATGCCCATGACCATCGCTTGGCTGGGCAACAGCTCCGTGGCCACCGTGCCCACGCTGTGGGATCTGATGATCAAAGACCAGTTCGAAGGCCAGGCCCTGCACAGCGGCGATCTCGTCCTCTTCGCCTCGGTGGGCGCAGGCATGCACATCAACGCCGTGGTGTACCGGATGCCGGTGAGGCGTTAGCACCCCGCATGACATCGCTTTAACCTGTTTGTTTAATTAATATGGAACGTGGTGACCGCATTTAAAAAATCGGCACAGCATGGCTCTGGATGGGATTAGACTGACGGCGCCATCAACCCGACCATCAGCGATTCCAGCCACAGCGCGTCGCACGCGCCAAGGAGCCTTCATGGCCACCGAACAGGGCACGATCCACACCCGCAACCGCCTCTTCTATTTTTCCGGCGCGGCGCTGGCGATCCTCCTCGTCTTCGCAGGGTTCGCGAAGACCTATTACATGAAGGCCGTGTTCGGAACGCCGGGTCTGACTCCGCTGGTGCATCTGCATGGCCTCGTAATGACGGCCTGGTTCGCGCTATTCATCGTGCAGACCTGGCTCGTGGCCTCGCGGAAGATCCAGCTCCATAAGCGCCTCGGCATCTTCGGGGCGTTCCTGGCTGTGACTCTCGTTGTGGTCGGCGTCACCACCGCGATCGCCGCCGCCCGCCTGGGCCATAGCCCCGGGCCGCCCCCCCTCATTTTCCTCGTCGTTCCCCTGGCCGACATGCTCCTCTTCACCATCCTGGTTGGGCTGGGGCTCGCTCTGCGGGCTCGCCGCGAAACCCACCGGAGGCTCATGATGCTGGGGACCCTGGGCATCCTCCCAGCCGCCGTCGCGCGGATCCCCCTGGCCTTCATCCACAACGGCGGACTCCTCATGTTCTTCGGCCTGGCGGATCTCGTCGTCGTGGCCTTCGTGGCCTATGACACCTGGAAGTCCCGCCGCCTCCATCCGGCCTTCGGATGGGGCGCCCTGCTCATCATCGCCTCCTGCCCCCTGCGCCTGATGCTCGCCAGCACCCACGCCTGGATGCAATTCGCACTGTGGGTGACGCGGTAAGAAACTCAACAGGGATGGGCAGGATGTTCAGGATGAGAAAGACCCTCGCATCCTGTCAATCCTGTGCATCCCTGTTGATTCGCCCTACCCCTCCCGGTGCCCCGTCATCTGGAACATGAGGATCGCCCCGGCGGCGGCAACATTGAGGCTGTCCACGGCGTTGGCCATGGGGATAACGACGCGGCGGTCGCAGCGGAGGAGCCAGGCGGGGTCGAGTCCAGCGCCTTCGGGGCCCAGCACAAGCGCGCAGCGGTGGGACGGGATCCAGCTGTGGGCCACTTCGCTGCCAGGGCCCAGGGCTGCGCCCACGATCTCGCCGCCTTTCTGTTGCCAGCGCGTGAGCAGGTCCGAGGGATCATCCATGCGCCAGGCGGGCAGGCGCCACGCGGCGCCCATGGAGACGCGCAGCGTGCGCCGGCTCCAGAGGTCGGGCCCCTTGCCCAGCAACACGCCGTCCATGCCCAGGGCCGCGGCGCTGCGCAGGAGGAGACCCAGGTTCTCGGCGTCATCCAGGCGTGGCAGCACGAGCAGGCGATCACAGACGAGGAGGTCGTCCTCCGGCGCCTGGTCGGGGACTTCGGCGCAGGCCAGGACGCCGCGATGGAAGGGAAAACCGGCGATGGCGTGGAGCTCGTCCTCCGGCGCCACCAGGAGCACCGCGCTGGACGGCAATTGGGAACGGAGTTGCTCAGACAGAGCCGGCGTGGTGGCCACGGAGTGGACCACCATCCGTCCCGCCCGGCCCGCCGCTAGCAAGTCCTCCACGAGGATGCGGCCTTCGGCGATGAAGACCTCGCGCCCCCCCATGACGCGGCGCCCGGCGGCGCGCAGATCGCGGAAAGGTGTCCAGAGCGGATGGTCGGTGGAGGAGGGCATGGGCCTATTCTGCGCCCATACCGCCGCTTGCGCCCGAGGAGGGCTAGCTCGGAGAACCGCACAAGGAGGCATTGCGCGTCCGGGGACAGGCCCCTCGCTTCGACCGCTTCGCGATCCAGCCGCGCGGCCTCGAGAGGCCCCAACTCGAGCCCCCATGGCGCCAAGACGCAGCGGCCCGTCAGCGCGATGATCCAGACGGTCTCCGCGGGCGGGATGGAGACAGGCGCCGCGCCCAGACCCAGCACGCGGACTTCCTGGCGCACACGGGCACGGTCGCTGGTGACGCCGAGGTCGCGCACGGGCCCGCCAGTGAGCGTCGCATGCGCGTCCCAATCACCGCTGAAGGCGACAGGCCGCAGGGGGCCCTCGACAAGGACCCTGCCGTGGGCGCCGAAATCGAGGTCAAGCCCGTCGCCCTCGACCAGCAACAGGGTGCGGTCATAGCCTTCGAAGCGGGAAAAGGGTCCTGACCGCTCCACCCGCGCCATGCTCAGGCGCCACAGGAAGCCGCTCGCGAGCGTGGCGTCCGGGGGCTCGATGGCGATCTGCTCCGTGACGCCGCCGCCGTCCTTCCACGGCATGGCAAGATAGTCCTCAGGTCGCAGGTGCAGAAGGCCCATGCCACGAGTATTCCAGGAGCCCGAAGTGCAGCGTGCAGGCCTGGTGGACCAAGACGCCCGCATCCATGACGGACGATTTCCTTTGCGTCCTTCACGCCTTTGCGGTTCAACAGAGGCATGACCCGCAAGATCCCCCGTCATCTCACCTGGCTCGAGGCCTTCGTGGCAGCAGTGGAGACGGGCTCGCTGGAGGGCGCGGCTCAGCACCTGAGCGTGGCGCGATCCGTGGTGAGCGAGCATCTCAAGGCGCTGGAGGACGCGCTGGGAGGCGCGGAGCCCCTGCTGGAACGGGCCGCGGGGCGGCGCCTGCGCCTCACGCCCCGGGGCGAACGGCTTTACGAGGCCGCGGAAGGGCCGCTGCACCAGCTCAATCTACGGCGCCTGCGGGACCTGGCTTCGCCAGAACCGAGCCTGCGACTGGGCCTCAACCCCACGCTCTCGGACTTCCTGCTGGCGCCGCTGGCGGAAGGGCTCGCCATGCGGAACATCAAACTGGAGGCCAGCTTCGGCGGCGCCTTCGAGCTCATCCGCCAGATCCAGACGCGGCAATTGGACCTCGCGTTGGGCTTCACGCCGCTGCCGCCCCATCGCGGCGTGGAGAACCGCACCCTGCTCCGCCTGCCCTTCGTGGTGCTGGCCTCGCCGGAGGCGCCTCTGCCGGAGAAGGTGCGTCTCCGGGTCAAGGATCTCGCGGGCGCGCCTTTCGTGGACTGGATGCGCGACGATCCTTACGGCGGCGCCAACAGCGCGCGCTTCGCGGCTGCGGAGGTCCAGGTGCGCGAGGTGGCGCGGGTGGAGAGCTTCCTCCACCTCTTCGCGGTGCTTCGGGCGTACAAGGCCTGCGCTATCGCGCCTGACCTGCGGCGGCTCGGAGCCTTCCCCAAGGATCTCCGTGTGGCGTCCCTGGTGGAGCCGGAACCCCAGGCTGTGGAAGTCGTGGCCCTCTTCCCCGCCGATGGTGCCTCCCACGAGGCGGAAGAGACATTCAAAGGGCTCGCCAGGCGGTTAAAGACTCGTCGTTAATCCGACGACTCAACCCGGTATTTTTGGAATTCCGTCAAGACTACGGGTGGCCTACATTAAGAACGAGGCAGCCATGACCCCCACCGAACGCGCCATCGCCAAGCTCCCCGGCCACCTCCGCCGTTTCGTGGTGGCTCAGGACTACGATGCGTACACGCCCCGGGATCAGGCCGTCTGGCGCCATATCCTCCGCCGTCTCACGGGGCATCTGAAGGACCGGGCCCATCCCGTCTACCTCGAAGGCCTCGCCGCCACGGGCATCGGGCTCGACCGCATCCCCAGCCTGGACGAGATGAACGAGAAGCTGGAAGCCATCGGCTGGTGCGCGGTGGCCGTGCGGGGCTTTCTCCCGCCCGCCGTCTTCACCGAACTCCAGACCATGAAGGTGCTGGCCATCGCCGAGGACATCCGCGACCACAGCCACATCGCCTACACGCCCGCGCCGGACATCGTCCACGAGAGCGCCGGGCACGCGCCCATCCTCGCCAACGCGCGCTACGCGGAGTATGTTCGGCGCTGCGGGCAGGTGGGTTTCAAGGCCATCGCCAGTTTGGAGGACCAGGAAGTCTTCGAGGCCATCCGCAACCTCAGTGTGGTCAAGGAAGACCCCACCGCGACCGTGGGAGATGTGAAGCACGCGGAAGAGCGGCTCGCGTCCGCAGGCGCGGCGAAGCGGCATACCAGCGAGAACACGCGCGCCAGCCGCCTCTACTGGTGGACGGCGGAATACGGCCTCATCGGCGACCTTGCCGCGCCCAAGATCTACGGGGCCGGGATCCTCAGCTCCATCGGCGAGGCCGAGCACTGCCTCACTGACGCCGTGAAGAAGCTGCCGCTCTCACTGGCCTGTGTGGACACCGAGTACGACATCACCACCATGCAGCCCCAGCTCTTCGTGGCGCGGGACGTCGACCATCTGTTTGAAGTCCTGGACCAGTTCGAAGCCACGCTGGCCTGGAAGCGCGGCGGCGACTTCGGCCTCCAGCAGGCGCTGGAATCGCGCACCTTGAACCATCTCGTTCTGTCTGACGGCACCGAGATCACGGGCATCGTCACCAAGCTGGACACGCTTGATGGAGAGCATGCTCCCGGCCTGAGGACTGTGGCCGCGCATCTCAAAGGGCCCATACAGGTCTCGAAGAACGGCGAGGCTCTGAGCGCGCCGGTGGCGGACGACGCGGTAGTCCTGTTCGGCGATCCCTCCTCGCACGCGGCCCATTGCCCAGCCAGCGGTCTCGTCTTCACCAGCCTCGCCCTTCCCTCTGTCGCAGGAGGCCCTGCGGATCCCGAAGCCTGGGACCAGGCCTTCGGCGAGCTCAACACATTCGCGGCGGGCGATGCCGAGGCCCGCGCCCGCGCCGCCAAGGCCCAGGCGCTTGCGCCAGACATGGCCGCGCTCTACACGGAACTCCGCGGCCAACGCGAATCCGGCCGTCCCGACCCCGCCGTCCTCGCGCGGATCTCCGAGGCAGCCGCCCGGCATCCGGACGAGTGGCTGCTGAAGGCCGAACTCGACGAACTGCGGATGCCCGCCCACGCCTAAGATGGAGGCGGAGGCATGCCATGCTCTTCCGCCAGCTCAATGACATCGCGTGCAAGACCTACCTGGTGGCCTCCGAGCCCACGGGCGAAGCGGCGGTAGTGGATCCTTTGCTTGGCCGCGAGGACCACTATCTGGGGGTCATCAAGGATCTCGGCCTGAAGCTGCGCTATGTCGTGGACACCCATGTGCACGCGGACCATCTCTCGGGCGCGGCCGCGCTGAGGGACCGCACGGGCGCAGACCATGTGATGCACCGCAGCTCCAAGGTGTCGGAAGGCAACCTTCGCGTGGAGGAGCGCCAGGACCTGGAGTTGGGCGATCTCCGGATAGGCTTCCTCCACACGCCCGGCCACACGCAGGACAGCCTCACGCTGCGGCTCCCCGACCGCATCCTCACCGGCGATTTCCTCTTCCTCGGCGAAGGCGGCGCGGGCCGCACGGATCTGCCTGGCGGCGATCCGGGCGACCACTGGGACTCGCTGCGGAAGCTGGAGGCCCTATCCGGTGACCTGCTCGTCTTCCCCGGCCACGACTACCACCAGCGCAGCCATTCCACATTGGCCGAACAGCGCCGCGCCAATCCCCGCCTGCAGCCGCGCTCCCGCGAAGCCTACATCGCGTGGCTCAGGGACCTGCGGCTGGCCCCCGCCGACTGGATGAACGAGGTGCTGAAGGCGAACCTGGCCTGCACCCGCGATCCGCGAAGCGTGGCAATCCCCGCCGAAGGCGCCGTCTGCGAAGTGGGCGCGGGCAGCGCGGCCGTGCCCCAGATCACCTGCGAGGAATTCCGGTCCGCCGCCGGTATCGCCCTGCTCATCGATGTGCGCCAGCCTGATGAATTCACGGGGCCTCTCGGCCACATCGAAGGCGCGCGCCTGATCCCTCTCGGCGAGTTGCCCGCGCGGCTGGCGGAGTTGGAGCCCTTCCGGAACCAGCCCGTGGTCACCAACTGCAAAGCCGGCGGCCGCTCCAACCAGGCCACGACGATCCTGCTCGATGCGGGTTTCACGGATGTCCGATCGTTGACCGGCGGCATGGGCCGCTGGAACAGTCTCAGCTTCCCCGTCGAACGCTAGCCGATGACACAGCCCCGCCTGGGCCTGCGGGCCAACGCGGCCCAGTTCTCGCTCCTGGTCCTCGTGAACGCCTTCGTGGGCGCCATGGTGGGTCTTGAGCGCACCCTGCTGCCGCTGATGGCCGAGCGGGAGTTCCATCTGGCGGCCCGCACCGCCATCCTCTCGTTCATCGCGGCCTTCGGCCTTTCCAAGGCCGCAGCCAATTATTTCGCCGGGCGATGGAGTCTGAACGGCGGGAGGAAACGCGTGTTGATCTGGGGCTGGCTCGCGGCCTTGCCGGTGCCCCTCATCCTCTGGCTCGCGCCCTCCTGGGGCTGGGTGGTGGTGGCGAATGTCTTCCTCGGCCTCAACCAGGGCCTCGCCTGGTCCACCTGCGTGATCATGAAGATTGATCTGGCGGGGCCGAAGCGGCGCGGCCTGGCCATGGGTCTCAATGAGTTCGCGGGCTACGGCGCCGTGGCTCTGGCCGCCTGGGGCTCGGGTCTGTTGGCGCCTTTCTGGGGCCTTCGGAGCACGCTGGTCCAGTTGGGCCTGGCCGTAGCGCTGAGCGGCCTCGCCCTTTCCTGCTTCTTCGTCCGCGAGACGGAGTCTCACGCGGTCGCGGAGGCGAGAGGCGGCACAGAGACGCTCTCCGCCAAAGAGGTCTTCCTCCGCACCAGCTTCCGCGACCGCCAGCTCTCCACGCTCTCCTGGGTCGGCATGGTGAACAACCTGAACGATGGCGTGGCCTGGGGGCTCTTCCCCTTGATCTACGCCACCCGGGGCATGGACCTCGCGCACATCGGTTTGCTGGCGGGGCTCTATCCGGCGGTGTGGGCGATCGCTCAGCTGGGCACGGGTTGGCTCTCCGACCACTGGGGCCGCAAGCCCCTCATCGCCTGGGGCATGACGATGCAGGGCCTCGCGCTGGCGGCGATCCCATGGGTGTCGAGCCTCCGCGGCTACGCCTTCGCCAACGCGGCTCTTGGCCTGGGCACCGCCATGGTCTACCCCGCCCTGCTCGCGGGTGTCGGGGACGGCGCCCACCCCAGCTGGCGCCCGGGCGCGGTGGGCGTGTACCGTTTGTGGCGGGACGCGGGCTACGCCGTGGGCGCATTGCTTGCTGGCGTGCTCGCGGATCTGTTGGGCCTCTCCCCCGCCATCGGCGCCGTGGCCGCGCTGACGCTGGGCGCGGGCATCCTGGCCGGTTTCCGGCTGCCGGCGGCCGGCTCCCGTCAAAGCGCTTGAACGGACAGGGATCATCGTCCTCCGGTAGCCTGGAAAAGACGGAGGTCCACACATGACATGGATCGAGAAGGACAAGGCCCTGCTTCGCGAGGTCAAGACCAAGGACTTCATGACGAGCTTCCGCATCGTGGAGGCCATCACGCCCGTCGCCGAAGCCGCCAATCATCACCCTGATCTCGAACTGGGCTGGGGTTATGTCCGCATCAGGCTCACGACCCACGACGCCGGCGGCGTGACGGAGAAGGATCACGCCCTGGCGAAGCAGATTGACGGGTTGGTCGAGAAATTCGGACTGTAGGAATCAACTCACCACAGAGGGCACGGAGTTCTTCTCAGTGTCCTTCGTGGCGAGCTAGCTTTTCTCCCAGTCCGCGACCAGCGCCTCGAAGCGCCTGCCGCGCTCCTCGAAGTTCCTGAACTGATCGAAGCTGGCACAGGCGGGGCTGAGGAGGATCTGGTCGCCGGGCTCGGCCAACTCGAAGGCGCCCAGAACGGCGTCGTCGAAACCCCAGATGGTCTCGTGGGGCAGATCACCGAGGTCGCGTTCCAGTTGTGGGATGGCATCACCGAGGAAGACCAGGGTGCGCAGCTTGCCTTCCAGAGTTTCGCGCAGGGGCCTATAGCTGGCGCCCTTGTCGGTGCCGCCCAGGAGCAGCACCAGCGGACCCGGCAGCGCGCGGACGGCGATAAGGGTGGCGTCTACATTGGTGCCCTTGGAATCGTTGAAGCAGCGCACGCCGCCCTTTTCGCCGCAGAAAGCGATGCGGTGGGCGAGGCCCGGATAGGTGCGCAGGCCTTCGCGGATAGCCTCCAATGGAGCGCCGCCGTGGCTCGCCAGCAGCGCGGCGGCGAGGGCGTTCTCCACATTGTGGCCGCCGGGGATCTTCAGCTCGTCGCGGTGGAGGAGCGCTTCACCATTGAGATGCAGCAGACCCGTCCCGTCGCACCAGGCCTCGGACTCGGTCCAGCCGAAGCGCGCCATGCGCCCCTCCCCAGGTGCGTCCTTCACCAGTTCGGGATGGGCGGCGGGCAGCACGCGCAGATCCTCCACGCCCTGCCCCCCGAAAATGCGCAGTTTGGCGCGGCGATAGGTCTCCAGGTCTCCGTAACGGGCCAGGTGGTCCGGTGTGAGATTGAGGAAGGCCGCGCCCTCTGCCCGGAAGCTGTCGACCGATTCCAGCTGGTAGCTGCTCAGCTCCAGCGCGAAGGCCGTGCCAGGCGCCGCGCGCTCGACAGCTTCCAGGAAAGGCACGCCGAGGTTGCCGCAGGCGGCGGTGGGGATCTCCGCTGCGCCCAGCAGGTGCGCCAGCAGGTCCGTCGTCGTGCTCTTCCCGTTGGTGCCCGTGATGGCGAGGACCTTCGAGCCGTCGTCCCTGGCCCGCAGGGCGCGATGGGCCAATTCCACCTCGCCGATGACCTCGATGCCGCGGGCGAGGGCTTCCGCCACGAAGGGCGTGGCGCGGGGGATGCCGGGGCTGAGGATGAGCCGCTCGCAGCCGTCCAGCAACGAAAGCGGGTGACTGCCCCAGACGCCTTGGATGCCCGCCGCGGCCAGGATCTCCGCGTCCGCCGGGGCCGCGCCTTGGTCCGTGAGGATGACTTCCCCGCCCTGCGCCGCCAGCCAGCGGGCCGCGGCCCGGCCCGACGCGCCGGCGCCCATCACAATGCTCCACTGCGGCATGGGGCCTCCCCTCCCAGCCTACCCCGGGCTAGCGGAATTCGCGGACAGCGCTACTCTGTCCCAAGCCCCACATGGAGACCGGATGGAGCCCCAGCTCCTCACCAAGATTCTGGCGGACGAGATCCCTCTCGTCCCCGTGACGCAGCCCATCATGAACCTCCGGTCCATGCGGCTGGAGGCGCGCGAATACCTCACGCATTTCGTGGACGAGGGAGGTGTGGAGCGCAGCTCCGGGATACTCCTCACCGATCTCCACTTGCCCGAGGCCCAGCGGACAGCCTTGGATCTGAAGTGCCTGTCCACGACCTTCGAGACCCTGGCCCAGCTGCCCCCGGCCCTCTCGCACCTGCATTTCGTGAACCTGGAGCCGCGGACGCTGGAGAACGCCGCGTTCTGGGAGGCCATCCCGCGCTGGCTGGAGAACCTCTCCATCCGCCCCGACCAGGTGGTCATGGAGTTCACCGAAGCCCAGAGCGTCCACAATCTCGATGACCTCAAGGACTACGCGAGGCGTCTGCGCGTGATGGGCCTGCGCATCGCCGTGGATGATCTCGGTTCCGGCGTGGCCAGCCTCTCCCACATGGCGCGGCTCGCGCCGGATTTCATCAAGGCCGACCGCAGCCTCGTGGAGCAGGCCCACCGCCGCCCCTACCAGTCCGCCCTGCTGAACGCCCTGGCCCACTTCGCCCGCGCCATGCGTGTGGGTTTCATCGCCGAAGGCATCGAGACGCCGGAGGAGCTCACGGCCATCACCGATGCCGATGTGCCTTGGGGCCAGGGCTATGTCTTCGGCAGGCCCGTGACGGGCGTGCCCGAGATCACCACAGCGAACCAGGCGGGTTAACCCCTCTATCGCAGCTTCAGCGAGCTCAGCGCGAGGATGCAGCAGACGATGGCGGTGATCCAGAGGCGGATCACGACTTTCGTCTCCGCCAGTCCGCCCAGTTCCATGTGGTGGTGGAAGGGCGCCATGCGGAAGATGCGCTTGCCGCCGCGGAGGCGGAAGCTGCCCACCTGCAGGATCACGCTCACGGCCTCGATGACGAAGAGGCCTCCGGCGATGAGCAGCAGCAGTTCCTGCTTGATGATGACGGCCACCACGCCCAGCGCGCCGCCCAGGGCCAGCGAGCCCGTGTCGCCCATGAAGATTTCCGCCGGGTGGGCGTTGTACCAGAGGAAGCCCATGCAGGCGCCCGCCACCGCGCCCATGAACACCGCCAGCTCCGCGCCGCCGGGCACATGGGGCACCACGAGATAGGCCGCGATCTTCGCGTTGCCGATGGTGTAGGCCAGGATGGCGAAGGTGATGGACACCACCAGCAGCCCGCCCGCCGCGAGGCCGTCCAAGCCGTCCGTGAGGTTCACAGCGTTGCTGGTGCCCACCACCACGAGCCAGATCCACGGGATGAGCAGGATGCCCAGGTCCGGCCGGAAGTTCTTGAAGAAGGGCACCGAGAGGTGGCTGGTGTCGTGGCCCCGGAGGCCGTAGTGCAGTGTGAGCCAGGCGATGCCCAGCGTGATGAGCGTGAGCATCGCCATCTTCTGGCGGCTCGTGAGGCCTAGGTTCTGCTTCTTGAAGAGTTTCTTGGCATCGTCGAAGGCGCCCACGGCCCCGAAGCCCACGAGGGCGATGAGCGTCACCCAGATGGCGCCGCTGCGCAGCTCGCACCAGAGCAGCGTGGAGATGAGGATCACGACGATCATGAGGAGCCCGCCCATGGTGGGCGTGCCTGCCTTGCCCTGGTGGTGCTTGGGACCTTCCTCGCGGATGTGCTGGCCCATCTTGAGGCGGCGCAGCGTGCGGATCATCCACGGGCCCAAGAGCAGGCTGAGGAGCATCGCCGTCGCCGCGGCCATGGCGGCGCGGAAGGTGATGTAGCGCATGACCCCGGCGCCGGGGACATGGTCGCGGAACAATTCGAAGAGGCGCGGCAACATGGACCCATTGTGGCCTGAAGCGGGGCCGGATTGTCTCCACGCCGGAAATTACCCACTCTCCTTCCTGAGGGGAGTATGCTTGCGCCGCAGCCTCTTTCCCCTTCCGTCCGGGTGCGGACCATGTCCAGCGAGCCCCAGACCATCGGCCGGTACCAGGTGATCCGCCTTCTCGGGGAAGGCGGCATGGGCGCGGTCTACCTCTGCCAGGATCCGCTGCTCAAGCGGCAAGTGGCCGTGAAGACGGTGCTGGCGGGCCGCGCCGATTCGGCGGACATGCTGGAGCGGTTCCAGCGCGAGTCCGAGATCAGCGCGCGGCTGAACCACCCGAACATCGTCACGGTCTTCGATGTGGGCAATGACCCGGGCATCGGCCCCTTCATGACCATGGAATTCGTGGATGGCTCCTCCATGGCCAGCCTCATCCAGGCCGGGCCCGTCCAGCCCGCCATCGCCGTGGACCTGCTGGCCCAGACCGCGCAGGCGCTCGCGGCCGCGGCCCGGGCGGGCGTGATCCACCGCGATATCAAGCCCGAGAACATGCTCGTGAGCCGGGATGGCGTCCTCAAGCTCACGGACTTCGGCGTCGCCAAAGAGGAGACGAGCACCAGCCTCACCACCACGGGCATGCTCGTGGGCACGCCCACGCACACGGCGCCGGAGCTGCTATCGGGAGAGAGGGCCTCGCCCGCCACGGACCGCTACGCCTTCGCCGTGACGGCCTTCCAGCTCTTCAACCGCGGCGTGCTGCCCCACAAGGGCGCCACCATCCACGCGCTCATGAGCCACATCGTCAATTCGGAACCGGAGCTGCCGCCGGACATGCCGAACCCCGCCGCCCGGGTCTTCCTCAAGGCCCTGCACCGGGATCCGGAGCGCCGCTACGGGACCTCCCAGGCGTTGCTGGAGGATCTGGCGGACGCCTACGGCGCGATGGCGGCCCTGCCCGCGCGGCCCGTAGACCGCACGCCCACACCCCTGCCCGGCGACATGGTGACCCAGGACATGCCCACGCCCACGGACTTCTCGCCGCGCACCTCCGCGAGCACGCCGAGGGCCCGCGCCCGCGCGAAGGAAAGCAGCTCGACACGCCTCATGGGTCCGCCCTCAGGACTCTTCCGGAATGGCGAGGGCGGCGACGACCTTCCCGCCCCTTCGGAACTCGCCAAACAGATCCGTGTGGGGATCGCCGCACCCATGGTCCAGGCCCACGCGGGCCGCGTGCACCTGCCGCCGACGCCCGAGGTCCAGCCGAAGAGCTACAGAGGCCCGCTCACCGCCGCCTTCCTCATCCTGGCGGGACTGGTGGGATGGAACTACTTGCGCTCCCGCCGCGCCCGGGAGGCCGCCGCCCAGGTGGCGCCTGCCGCGCCCCTGGCTCCCGCCGGCTTCACCAGCGTCATCACCGATCCTCCCGGCGCCGCGGTCTTCATGGGCGGCCGCCAAGTGGGCACCACGCCCATGGACCTGCTCTCCATCCCGTCCGCGCCGAAGGAAGTCCGGATCGAGAAGAGCGGGTACAAACCCTGGAAGGGCAGGCTCGGGCCGAGTGATCCGTTGCCGGGCAACATCAGATTGGAACCGGGCCCCTAGCTGTCCAATTTTTCATCTGACCCGCCGATGACGCCCGCGGTGTTCACGAGCAGGAAGGGAAAGCGGCTCTCTTCATCCGGGCCCGTGTCGTAGGCTCCGAAGCGGCAGTTCTTCAGCACAACGAAATGGTCGTGGTGGGTGAGGTAGTCCGAGAGGCGGATGTCCTCCTCGATGGCGAGGCTTCCGGTGACGGTGCCGCCCTCCATGAGGAAGGAGACACGGTGAACCGTGTAGTCCGCCGTGATCTGGGGCAGCGCGAGGATCTTGGGATCGCAATCGGGCAGCACGATGAGCGCCTTGCTGCGGCGCAGCCCGAAGAACTTGAGCTCCAGCTTCAGGTCCGGCAGCGTCACATCCGTGAGCTTGAAGAAGTCCCCCACGAGGTTGAGGTGTTCCAGGAAGCCGTGCATGACGGGCACATGGAAGACGCCGCGGATCCAGCCATTGGGCGTGAAGATCACGGAGGGCACCCGCCGGAGCTCCGCGTGGTACTTGCTGGGTTTCGGCCCTTTGGCGACGCGGGTCTGCTTGAAGCCCCCGGGCGTGTCCATGGCCGTCCCGGAACCGCTCTGGGGTCCGGTGCCCCCGCTGTAGCCAAGCGTCGTGGGCCCAGGCCGCCGCGCGCCCCGCTGGGTCAGGTCCAGCATGGGCATGCCCATGGAGGCACTCGTGAGCGCCGGGTCCAGGCCCACCGCGCCCTCGATGTTGGCGCCTGTGAAGTTCGCGCCCCTCAGCAGCGCGCCGCGGAAAAAGGCGCTGCCCAGGTCCGCGTCCGTGAGGATGGCTTCGCGCATATCCGCCTCGCGGCACTTGCTCCGCACGAGATCCGCGCCGGAGAGATCCGCATGGGTCAGCGTGGCGCCGGAGAGGTCCGCGAAACGCAGCGTCGCGCCCTGCAGCGCGGCGTGGGCGAGGTTCGCGCCCACGAGGATGGCCTTCTGCAGGTTGGCCCCTGCCAGGTTCGCGCCCGAGAGATCCACCGTTGTGAGATCGGCCTCGAAGAGCTTGGTCTTCTGGAGGTTCGCCGAGCCCAGGCGCGCGCCGTTCAACCGCGTCTCGGACATTTCGGCGCCGCTGAGGTTCGCCTTGCGGAAGTCGATGCCCCGCAGGTCCAGCCCCCTCAGATCGGCGAATTCCAGTGAGATGTGGTTTCTCACCTTCTCGATGACATCGTCCCGAGTGAATTCGGCCATCGGTGGCCCCCTTGCAGGTTTTCGCCTAGTCTACGCCTGTATTCAAGAGCAGCCATTCCACGACCCGTTCCGACCTCCAGAAGCGGCTGCCCTTCACGAGAATGCGGGCGCCAGATGGGATCGCACCCAGCCCGCCAGGATCATCCCTCAGCGGCTCGAAATCCGCGAAAGCCGCGGCTCCGGGGCCGAAACCCGCCGCGAAGTCGGCCGCGAATTCGCCGAAGGCCCAGAGCCGCGAGAGACCCGCCTTCTTCAGGGCCGCGCCCGTGGCGCGATGGATCGCGGGGGCATCGGCCCCCAGCTCCCGCATGGAGCCCAGCACCGCCGCGGGTTCGCCGCCTTCCAGCTCCAGCAGCGCCGCCGCGCAGGCCGTGATGGAATCGGGGCTGGCGTTGTAGGTCTCATCCAGCAGCCAGCCGCCGCCCCTCAACGCGTGGAGGCGGCCACGACCCGCCTCCGGCATCACGGCGCCGAGACCGCGGATGACGGTATCGCGATCGAATCCAGCCAGCAGCGCCACCACGGCCGCCAGGGCGGCGTTGCCGATCTGATGACGGCCCCGCAGCTTGAGCTCGATATCGAGCGGGCCTCCCGGCGTTCGCAGCGCGAACCTCTCGCCGCGGGGGCCGAGGGACGAGATGGATTCGACACCGTAGGCTTCTCCATCGCCCACAGCCGCGGCGCGGGCATGGGAGGCCCAGGGCTGCTCCGCGATCCAGCGGCACCAGGCGTCTTCGGCATGGAAGACCCAGACGCCACCGGACCGCAGTCCCGCCACCAGTTCGCCTTTGGCCTGCGCGATGCCCTGCTGGCCTTCCGTGAAATTCTCCAGATGGGCCGGGCCGATGTTCGTGATGACGCCGAAGTCAGGCGGCGCGATCTCCGTCAGGCGGCGGATCTCGCCGGGCGTGCTCATGCCCATCTCCAGCACGACAGCCTCGAAGCTGCCTGGGTACGAAGCCAGCGCCTGGGGAAGGCCCAGCGTGTTGTTGCGGTTGCCCGGCGTCTTCCATCCACCGGTCGCGCCCGCCAGCAGCTCCTTCGTGCTCGTCTTGCCCACGGAACCGGTCACGCCGAACACCGCGCGGGGCCGCAGCTCCGCCAGCCGCGCCGCGCCCCAGGCCTGCATGGCCGCGAGCGTGCCGGGGACGACGAGCTGAGGGATCTCGAACGGCAGCGCGTGATCCACGAGCAGGCAGGACGCGCCCTTCTCGACCGCCGTGGCGGCGAAATCGTGGCCATCCCGCTCCGCCCGCAACGCCACGAAGCATTCGCCGGGTTGGATCGTCCGCGTGTCGATGGACAGCCCGCGCGGCGCGGCATCGCCATCTCCCACCACGCTTCCGCCCACGCGGTGCGCGGCTTCGGCGAGGGTGAAGAATGCCGCCACTCAGTTGTCCATCAGCTGCGCGAAGCCGCCCGGCTCCGCGGAGGTCCGGTCGCCCGTGGCCGCGCGGCGATGGTAATCCAGCTGGCCCAGGTGGAAAGACAGGTGCGTGATCAGATGGACGAGCACCATGCGGACGGGCAGCGTGTGGCCACGGATGGCTTCAGGAAAGGGCTGGTCAAGCAAGGCCGGGTCCAGTTTCGCGAGCGCCATCGCCACATCGGAACGCGTGAGCCGGATCTCCGCGATCACGGCGTCGCGGGAGAGACCGCGGGCGCTGAATTCGCCGTCGCGATCACGCTTGAAACCGCTGCCGCCCAGCACAGCGCCCAGGAAATGCCGCAGATTGCCCGCGAGATGGAGCGCCAGGTTGCCGCCCAGGGTGGGCTGGCCCTCCACGGGCTTCCAGAGGCCGGCGTCGCTGGGATAGAGCGACACCTCGCGCTCCAGCACGGCGAGGTCGCGGTCGAAGATGCGAGCGAAAGTGCGGATCTCGTCGTTCATGCGGGACTCCTCGCGAAGAATGCCTCCACAGCGCCGCGATCGCTGTACGGCAGCTTATGGCCCTTCACTTCCTGGTAAGGCTCGTGCCCCTTCCCCGCCAGCAGCAGCAAGTCGCCGGGGCGGCAATCCGTCAGGGCGAGACGCACCATGGCCGCGCGGTCCGAGTCCCGGTGGTAGCGGCCGGGATCGCGGCGGATGACTTCCGGAATGCCCGGCGCGGCATCGTCCAGGATGCGCTCTGGATCCTCATCCCGCGGGTTGTCGGAGGTGTGCCAGATAACATCAGCGGTCTTCGCGACCGCTTCCGCCATGAGCGGGCGCTTGGTGCGATCGCGGTCGCCACCGCAGCCGAAGAGCACATGCAGCCGCCCGCCCGGGGGCAGCAGGCGGCGGCCTTCGGCGAGCAGCTTCTCCAGGGCGTCCGGCGTGTGGGCGTAGTCCACCATGACGCCGAAGGGCTGACCACAGTTCACGCGCTCCAGGCGGCCGGGCGCGCCCGTAAGGCCCTTCACGGCAGGGAGCAGCATTTCGATCTGGAACCCGGCCTCGATGCAGGCGGCCAAGGCGGCCAGCAGGTTGTAGGCGTTGAATCGGCCCAGCAGCGGGCTCTCGACGGGCCAGCTGCCCACGGCGTTGTGGAGCCTGAACCGTGTCCCAGTCGTCTCCATCTCCAGATCCGAAGCGCGGTAGCAGGCGGGGCGCTCGATGGCGTAGCTCATGTGATCGGCGGCGGCCAGCCATTCGCGGCCGCGGGGATCATCCACATTCACGAGAAAGCGGTCGCACTGGTCCGCCAGTTTCCGCTTCGCGGCGAAGTAGGTCTCCATATCGCCGTGAAAGTCCAGGTGGTCCTGGGTGAGGTTCGTGAAGACGCCCACCGTGAAGCGCGCGCCCGCCACGCGGCCCAGATCGAGCCCGATGCTGCTCACCTCCACAGCAGAGGCGCGGTCGCCCGCCTCCACGCTGCGGCGCAACCAGCGATAGAAGCTGGGGCTCTCCGGCGTGGTGCGGACGGCTTCCTCCTCCGCATCGCCAGCTGCGTTGAGCACCGTGCCCACGAGGCCGCAGCCGATGCCCGCGCCGCGAAGCAGCTGGCGGATGATCGTCGTGGTGGTGGTCTTGCCATTGGTGCCGGTGACACCGATGAGGGCGAGCTGCTCGTCTGGATCGCCATGTACGCGCTTCGCGAGATGGCCCATGGTGAAGCGGCCCTCCACCATCCGCGCGGATGCTACGCCTTCCGGAACCTCGGCCGGCGATTCGCTGAGGATGGCGGAAGCGCCCTGGGCCAGCACCTGCGGGATGAACTCGACGCCGTCCACCTTCTCGCCCTTGAGTGCCACGAAGGCCCAGCCGGGCGCGATCTCGCGGCTGTCACAGCTGAGATCCACGACCTCCGCGTCCGGCCCGTGAACACCCTGGATATCGAGACCCTTGGTCAGCTCAGAAAACTTCACGGGCTCTCCACGGTGATGGTGACGGTGCCGCCATCCTTGAGATCGGCCCCCGCGGCGGGGCTCTGGTCCTTCACGCGCGAGCTGAAGGCGGTGGAGGGCGCGCCCTTCACCGCGGGCGTCCCGCCCACCAGCAGCACGCGCTGGAGGGCGGCCTTGAGACTGAGGCCGCGGAGGTCCGGCACCTTGCCCTTCTCGATGTGGAAGGCGGCCTCGTCCGTCTCCGCCACGGGCCAGTCGCGGAGCGTGAGGCGCAGGTCCGATTCCGGCGACTGGCCGCCGGCGGTCTGCTGGTAGCGGAGGATCGCGTTGCCCACTTCCGCGAAGAGGGGCGCGGCCACACTGCCGCCGTCCATGTCGCCCTCAGGATCATCCAGCATGATGAGGACGCCGTAGCGCGGATGGTCGGCGGGGAAGAAGCCCATGAAGGACGCGAAGTGGCGCTTGGGATCGTATTTGCGGTCGATGATCTTGCGGCTGGTGCCGGTCTTGCCGAAGGCCGCCACGCCGCCATCCAGCTTGGCGCGCTTTCCTGTGCCGTCCGTGATGACGCCCTGGAGAACCTGGCGCATGATCTCCGAGGTCTCGGGGCTGATCACCTGCTGCCGCACCTGGGGCGCGTTCTCCTGCAGCAGCGCGCCTTGGTCGTTGTAGACGCGCTCCACGAGGATGGGCTTCATGAGCTTGCCGCCGTTGGCGATGGCGCAGCCCGCCATGAGCACCTGGAGCGGCGAGGCGTTGAGGCCGTAGCCATAGGAGATGGTCGTCTGCGAGGTGCCGCTCCACTGGTCGGGCGATGGCAGGCGGCCGTTGGTCTCGCCGGGGAAGTTGAGCCCGGTGGGATCGCCGAAGCCGAACCTCTTGAGGCACTCGTAGTGGTCCGTCTGCTTGAGGCGCGTCCCGATCTCGGCCGCGCCGATGTTGGAGCTGAGCCAGAGCACCTGCTCGAAACTGATGACGCCATGGGCGTGGGTGTCCGTGACGATCTGGTCGTGGGGGAAGGCCATGCGGCCGGGGCCGGTGTTGAACTTCTCGCCCAGGCGCACCTTCCGCTCCTCCAGCGCGATGGCGGCCGTGAATATCTTCATGGTGGAGCCCGGCTCGTAGGCGTCCTCCACCGGGTGCACGCGGCGCGCGTCACGCTGGCGCTGGAGCTCGGCTTCGTAGTCGGCCTTGAGGCCCGCATCCATCTCGGACTCGGAGAGGTCCTGGAATTTTTTGGGGAGGATGTGGTTCGGGTCGAAGGTGGGCGTGCCCGCCATCGCCAGGATCTTGCCGGTGTCCGGGTCCACCACCACCGCGTAGGCCGTCTTGGGACGGCTCTTCGCCACGGCTTCGGCGAGCGCGTCCTCCACGATGTGCTGGATGGTGGCGTCGATGCTGAGCTGGACGCTGGAGCCGTTGACGGGCACCTGCGCGTAGTTCTCGCTCATCTCCAGCAGGTGACCCTTCGCGTCCCGGGGCGCCACCAGCTTGCCCGCGCGGCCCGCCAGCACTTGGTCGTAGGCGCGCTCGATGCCGAGCTGGCCCAGGCCGTCGATGTTCGTGAAGCCCAGAATCTGGCAGGCGAGGCTGCCGCGCGGATAGAAACGCCGCACCTCCGGCAGGAACTCCAGGCCTTCAAGGTCCATGGATTTCACGGCCGCGGCCTTGGAGGGCACGAGCTGGCGCTTGATCCAGACGAAGCTCTTCTTCTTCAGGAGGCGCGAAAGGATCTCAGCCTTGGACATCTCCAGCACGGGCGCCAGGCGCGCGGCCGCGTCGGACGCGGCTTTACGGTCCGGCTCGCCCCACTTCGCGGGCGCGTCCCGGTCCTGCTGATACTCCGGATAGAACGTGCGCGGGTCCGCGAAGAGGCTCTCCACCCGCAGGGAGATGGCGAGGCTGTCGCCCTTGCGGTCCCGCAGCTCGCCGCGGATGGGCATGATGTCCACGGTGGTGAGGTGCTGGCGCGCCGCGCGCTCGTGGTAGGCCCGGTGCTCCACCACCTGGAGCGAGAAGAGGCGCAGGAAGACGGCCGCGCCCCAGGCAGCCACGAAGGCGAAGACCCAGGGGCGCCGCAGGCCTTGGAGCTGGCGCGCCTCCGGCGCCCCCTCCATGAGGCGGCGCGGGTTTCTGGGAGAGGAGGAAAGCAGCGACATTCAGCGGGGCCAGCCACTCCAGCCTCAGGCCTCAGGCCTCAGGCCTCAAGCCCGGATTTCAGCGGTTCAACTCCTCCCAGGAGTTCACGGGGCGCAGCTTGGCCTCCCGCTGGTCCGCGGCGCTGAAGGCGCGCTGGATGAGGCGGCTCTGCTTCTTGGGCTGCATGCCCGCTTTGACGGCGTAGGACTGGATCTCCTCGTCGCGCTGCCAGCGGCTGCGCTCCAGCATGAGTTTGCGCTGGGTCTCCTGCTCCTGGTTGATGCGCGACTGGACCTCGTTCATCCGGTAGCCCAGCCGCACGGACTGGACCTTGAGATAGACGAGTGTCATCAGCGGCATGGCGATGGCGAGCGCGAGAAGCAGGAGGCGCAGGACGCCTTCGCTCTCGACTTGGCGGACCTGGGCGCGGTTTCCGAGCACCATGGCGGACCTCACTAAGATAAGCGTTCCGCCGCGCGCAGGCGGGCGGAACGGGACGGAGGATTGGCGGCGAGTTCGGCGCTGGAAGGCTCCAGGCCGCCGGGATGGACGAGTTTCACGACCTTGGGCAGCGGCTCCGGGGGTACGCGGTTCGGGCCGTCGTAGATGCCCGCGAGACGGCGGAAGGTCTGTTTGACGATCCGGTCCTCGAGGCTGTGGAAGCTGATGACGGCGAGACGGCCGCCGGGGCGGAGCGCGCGGACCGCCTCTTCAAGCGAAGAAGCCAGGCGCTCCAGCTCGCCGTTGACGGCGATGCGGATGGCCTGGAAGGTGCGCGTGGCAGGATCAGCGAGCCCCTTGCGCTTGGCCGGTTCCTTGGGGATGACCTTGTAGACGGCTTCCGCGAGATCGAGGGTCGTGGCGAGACGCCCCTCGTGCAACGCGGTGAGAACAGAGCGGGCGATGAGCTTGCCGAGGCGTTCCTCGCCGTAGGTCTTCAGGGCGAAGGCGAGGGTGTCCTCGTCCTGGCGCTGGATCCACTCCAGGGCCGTCATGCCGGACGCGGTGTCCATGCGCATGTCCAGGGGGCCTTCCTCGCGGAAGCTGAAACCGCGGGAGGCGGACTTGAGCTGGAAGCTGGAGACGCCGAGATCGGCGAGGATGGCGTCGAAGCCCTGCGGCGCGTGGCGCTCCTTCCAGTCCTGGAACTCCGGCTGGCGCCAGAGATCCTCGTAGGTGGAAGCAGTCACGGAAAAGCGGGGGTCATGGCCGAGGCGCGCTTGCGCCAAGGCCCGGGCCTCGGGGTCCCGGTCCACCCCCATGTACCGGGAATCGCCATCGCAGCGGCGGAGCAAAGCCTCCGCGTGGCCCCCGAGGCCCAGGGTGAGGTCGAGGATGCGGGCACCCGGCGGCAGCACCAGGGTGTCCAGCACCTCGTTGAGGAGCACTGGGATGTGGACAGGGATCGCGACCATCATCTAGATCCCCAGGTCCGCAAGTTGAGCCAGGTCTTCCGGCGTGAGCGGGTCGGCCACGAGGCGTTTCTCGAAGGCGCCGCGGTTCCAGATGGCGATGTGGTCCATCTGGCCCAGCACGGCGACCTCGCCCTTGAGCCCCGCGGATTCGCGGAGGATGGGCGGGATGACGAAGCGGCCCTGCGCGTCCGGCTCCACTTCGGAGCCGTAGTAGGCGGTCACTTCCAGGAACTTGCGCTTGGCGGGGTTGGTGGCGGGCAGTGCGGCGAGGCGGGCCTCAATGCCCTCCCAGACGGGCATGGGGTAGAAACGAGCGCTGAGGCCATCGACGGAGGTCAGGTAGTGGGCAGAGGCTCCCTGGCCCTCGCTCTTGGCGAAGGTTTCCAATTCGGCCTTGAAGGTTGAGGGGAGCTTGAGGCGTCCCTTCTCATCCACCGTGGCCGGGGAATTGCCGCGGAATCGCAGCATTCTCGGCGCCTTTCAACAAAGTGACCCGGGAGACGCTTTTGGATTGGAGAAGACCACTTTGATCCGCTTCATTCCATTTTTATCCACTGAGATCCACAACAGAATCTAGGAAAGGACCTAGCGACAACAAGGCAAAGAAAAGCGAAAGTTCGGCGTTGTTTCAGGGGATTCACGGGAAAAAGGCGCGAAATCCATTAATCTGACTCCATGTCAGCCCCCGGCCGGATCACGCCGCCCCTCCTCGCCCTGGCTTTGGCCATCACCGGCGCTTTGCTCGCCGCGCTTCTGCCCCATCCCCTCAAGCTGCTGATGGGCGGCCCCTTGCTCGCCATCGGCTTGGGCCTGCTGCTCTACCAGATGCTCGGGGCTGAAAGTCCCCACCAGCGCGCCCTGCGGCAATTGGAAGAAGAGCTGCTGGCGTTGCGCACTCAGGCGGAACGCGAAGACCAGCTCCGCAAGGGCATCCTGGCGAGCCTGAGGGAAGGCGTCCTCGTCTTCGGCGAAGACCGGCGGATGCTGCTGGCGAATCCGGCGGCCGCGCGGCTGCTGGGTTCAGGCAGCCGCCTCAATGAGGGCGCGGGGCTGGCCGAGGCCTTCCGCGACCCGGAATCACTCGCTCAGCTTGAAACCGCCTTCCGCGGCGAGGCCGTCCAGTGGACGCTCAAACGCGAGCCACGGGTGCTGCGCGTCCGCGCCCTGCCATTCCAGGCCGGGCTGGAGGCCCGCGGCGTGCTCATCACGCTGGATGATGTGACGCGCATGGAGGCTCTGGAGACCACGCGCCAGAAGTTCATCTCCAACGCCAGCCACGAACTGAAGACGCCCGTGACTGCCATCCGCATCGCGGCCGAGAATCTGCAGGACGGCGGATCCGTGGCGGCGGAAGGCGACTCCAGCCTCCGCACCATCTTCCGCGCCCTGGAGAAGATGACGCTGCTGCTGGACGATGTCTCGGAGCTGTCCCGCATCGAGACCGGGGCGCTGGTGCTGGAGCCCCGCGCCTTGCCCGTGGCGGGTTTCGCCCGGGAGCTGCTGGAGGATCTCGAACCGCAAGCTCGGACCAAGAAAGTGGGGCTCGCGCTCGATCTCGGGACCGGCGTGGAGGAGCTGCGCATCCAGGCGGACCCGCTGCGCCTGCACCAGCTCCTGGAGAACCTGCTCTCCAACGCCGTGAAGTTCAGTCCCGACGGGGCCGAAGTCCGCCTGGAGATCGCGCGGAACGGAACCTCCCTGCGGTGGACCATCCTCGATCAGGGCTCGGGCATCCCCGAATCGGAGCAGGCCCGCGTCTTCGAACGCTTCTACCGCACCAGCACAGCACGGGCTGTGCCCGGCACGGGCCTGGGACTCGCCATCGTCAAGCATCTCGCGCGGCTCATGGGCGGCGAGATCACGCTGCAAAGCGAAGCCGGCAAGGGCGCGGCGTTCACATTCAGGATGCCGTTATGAAAGCGGCTCTTCCTTGAAGTCCAGCATGTGCCCGCTCTTGCGGGCTTTGGTCTTCAGGTAGCGCAGGTTGTGGGGATTGGCTTCGAGCTGGTGGCGTTCGCGCTCGACTTCGATGCCCGCCTGCTCCAGCGCGCCGATCTTCTTGGGGTTGTTCGTCAGCAGCTTGATGCGGTGGATGCCGAAGAACTTCAGCATCTCCACGGCGCTGTCGTAGGTGCGCAGATCATCCGGGAAGCCCAGCGCGTGGTTGGCCTCCACCGTGTCCATGCCCTGCTCCTGGAGCGCGTAGGCCTTCAGCTTGTTCAGCAGGCCGATGCCGCGGCCTTCCTGACGCAGGTAGAGCACCATGCCGCCGTGCGCGGCGATGTGCTCCAGCGCCGCCTCCAACTGCTGGCGGCAGTCGCAACGGAGCGAACCCAGCACATCGCCGGTCCAGCACTCGCTGTGGATGCGGACGGGGATGCGCTTCCGCGCGTCTATCTCGCCGCAGACGATGGCCAGGTGCTCCTTGCCCGTGGCCTTCTCCAGGAAGCCGTAGACCGTGAAGGTGCCGTGGATGGTGGGCACCACCGCCTTCGCCACGAAGGGCACCTTCTCGCCCTCGAGCTTCCAGAGCAGCTCGAGTTTGGGGGCGGCAGGCGATTCCTTGGCCATGGTCAGTGTCCCTCGCTCCTGGGATGCGCCGGGTCCGGAAACCGTGACCCCGCGCCTTCCACCTTAGGCCAGATCCTTGCGGACTTGGTCACAGAGCGCCGTTTCAACGGTTTTCAGGGCTCCCGCCAAGGGCCCATGCAGTTTGGCGCCACTGGCCAGGCGGTGTCCGCCTCCGCCGAAAAGGCGGCAGACGGCGTTCACATCCACCCGCTCCCGGGACCTCAGGCTGATCTTGATGCGCCCGTCCGCCGTTTCGTAAAGCAGCACAGACACTTCGACACCCTTGAGGCGCATGGGCTGCTGCACCAGCTCGTCCAGATCCTCATGGTTCGCGCCACAGGCTTCCAAATCCGCCAGCGAGACGGTGACGAGGGCCACGCGGTTCTGTTCGACGAGCCGCAAGCCCTCCATGGCCCGGCCCCAGAGCTTCACCTTCTGCGGCGTGTCGGTGTGGTAAAGGCCCTGGAAGGTGCGCGCGGGCTCGGCGCCGGCCTCGATGAGCTCTGCGGCGGCGCGGTGCAGCTTGGGCGTGGCGTTGGAGAAGCGGAAGTTGCCTGTGTCCGCCACCATGCCCGTGTAGAGCGCGCGCACCATGGGCCCTGGCCAGGGCTTCGCCATGCGCGGGGCCACGAGATCAAAGACCAGCTCCGCGCTGGCGCTGGCGCTGGGATCGGTGAACTCCTGGTCGAAACCCTTGGGCGCGTCCTTGAGATGGTGGTCCAGGCAGACCCGTGTGGCCTTTGTGGATTCAAACGCCGCGTGCATGGGACCTAGGCGGTGGGGCTCGGAGGCGTCTGTCACGAGCCACACATCGGGCCATGTCGCGAGGTCCTTGTGCTTCCCTTCGGGTTCGTATGGCTCCGCCAGCCCCGTCTCATCCAGCCAGCGCAGGTTCTCGGGGATGGAGGGCGTCACCACCATCCGGGCCTCTTTGCCCAGAGAGCGGAGATACGCTGCGAGTCCGATGGACGCGCCGATGCCGTCCCCATCCGGATTCTCGTGCGTGGTCAGGAGGAAGCGCTGGTGGCTGTCGATGAAGGAGGCGAAACGGTCGAGCATGGGACGATTGTCTCACCACGGAGACCACGGAGCACACGGAGAAATCGCCATCCACTTCCGTACCCTCAGTGTTTCCCGTGGTGAATAGCGGTCCCTACAGCTGCTCCTTCTTGCTCTCCAGGCTCTTCGGCTTGAAGTTCTTCAGCTCGGCCACCACATCGGCCAGCATGGCGCGCTTGATGGCGTAAGGCAGGAAGGCGCTCTTGAAACCCATGATGATGAGCTCCTTGATCTCGTCCAGGGTGAAGCCCAGCTGCTCGTGAAGGATCAGGTACTCGTGGCTGACCGTGGTGTCCGTGACGAGGCGGTTGTCCGTGTTCACGGTCACGCGCAGGCCCAGGTCGTAGAAGAGCCGGATGGGATGGTCCGCCATCTTCTTCACGGCCTTGGTCTGCACATTGCTCGAGGGGCAGCACTCCAGCGGGATGCGATGGTCGTTCACATAGTTGAGGAGGTCGCCGTCCTCCACCAGCCGCACGCCGTGGCCGATGCGGTGGGCGCCGCAAAGATGGATGGCCTGGTGGATGCTCTCGGGCCCGTAAGCCTCGCCCGCATGGAGCGTGCAGTTGATGTTGTTGGCCAGCACCCGGCCGAAGGCCTCCCTGAACTTCTTCGCGGGAAAGTCCTCCTCCGCGCCCGCCAGATCGAAGCCCACCACACCCTTGTTCTTGAACGCCACGGTGAGATCCGCCAGCTTGTTGCTCATCTCGGGGCTGATGTGGCGGATGCCGCAGATGATGACGCCGAAGCGGATGCCGTACTGTTTCTGCGCCTTCTTCAAGCCCTCGATCACCGCCTGCACGATGGCCGTCAGCGTCAGGCCCTGCTGCTGGTGGAGGATGGGGCTGTAGCGCACCTCGATGTAGCGGACATTCTCCTTGGCCGCGTCCTCCGCCAGCTCGAAGGCCGTGCGGACGAGGCTCTCGTAGGTCTGCATGACCGAGAGCGTCACATCGAAGGCCTTGAGGTATTCCACGAGGCTCTTGCAGTCGTCGCCCACCGAGACGAAGGGCCGCAGCTTCTCCGGCGTGTCGCCGGGCAGCTTCACCTTCTGCTCCTCCGCCAGCTCCAGGATCGTGGCGATGCGCAGCGAACCGTCCAGGTGGACATGGAGATCCGTCTTGGGAAGACGTTGGATGTCGGAGAGCGTGAGTTTGGGCATGGGCCAAACTAGCGCCTCAAGCCTCAAGCCTCAAGCCTTCAGGCATTCAGCTGGCTCACTTTGTGGGCGAGAAAGAGCTCGTCTGCGCCGTTCTTCTGGCACTTCTCGCAGAGGCCGAAGATCTGGTGGCTGTGGTGGAGCGCCTTGAAGCGGTGCTCCTCGCAGATGCGGTCCTGCAGCTCTTCCAGGTCGGGCCGGTAGAACTCGATGATGGTGTGGCAGTTCAGGCAGATGAGGTGGTCGTGGTGCTCGTCGTGCCGCACGGCCTCGTAGTGGGCGTGCTGGTCGCCGAAGCTGCTCTTGCGGACGAGGCCCGCCTGCACCAGCAGGTCCAGGGTCCGGTAGACGGTGGCGCGGGAAATGTCCCGCCCCTGCCCCTTCTGGTTCATGTGGAGCTCATCGGCGTCGAAGTGGTGCTCTTCCGCGAACACGGCCTCCACGAGGCTGCGGCGCTCCTCCGTGAGCTTGAGGCTCCGGCCGCGCAGGAAGGCCTCGAAGCGGCCCTGGGCCTGCTGGAGATCCGCGGCTCGTTTGGTGGGGCGTTTGGTCATGGAGGCCTCGCGAAGATTCTACCTGAGAGTGTGTCTCAGGCTTCCCCAATCCAGGAACCGGGCCTACACTATCCGCATCCGTATACATACCGGGGGATCCCATGGCTTTCATCACCTTGAAAACGCCCGCGCTAAGCGGGGAGCAGAAAAAGCGCCTGGGAGACCGCGTTCTTTACGCGCTCCAGCAGGAAGGCATCGCTCCCGGCACGGTCGTGCTGCGTTATGAGGTCGAGAACGCCGACCTCTACATGGACGGCAGTTTGGTCGAAGCTCCCCGCCCCGCGCCCGCAGTGGTCCAGGCCCCGGTGTTCTCACTGGCCGCCACCCGGATGACGGAAGAGCCTGCCGCGAGGGAGGAGTCCCAGCATCCGGATTACAAGACCAAGGCCCGCCGCAACAAGAAGGAGCTGGAGGGCATCAAGGACAAGCTCGTGGACCTCCTCAAGCGCGATGGCAGCCTCAGCAGCTTCGACGCCCAGAAGAAGCTGAAGCTGGACGACTGCGACTGGGCCCCCAACACCCTGCGCCGCCTCTTCAGCGAACTCATCGAGTCCGGCGAGGTCCGCAAGGAGGGCGAGAAGCGCGGCACCCGCTACCACTGGGCCGCGAAGGGCAAAGAAGAACTGCCCCCCGCCAAGCTCGTGAAGAGCGACCACCCGGAGTGAAGCCTCCGCCTCGCGCGAAAACGGCCCCGAAAAGGGGCCGTTCGCTTTTTGGCTACACCGTCAGCGCTTCTTCAATCCCTGCCGCACGACCCGCTCCACTTCCTCCGCCTTGCGGGGCAAGCGCGCGCTGAGATTCTCCGGGCCTCCAGCGGTGATGAGGATGTCGTCCTCGATCCTGATCCCGATGCCCTGCCACTTGGGGTCCACGCCCTCGGCGCCCTTGGGGATGTAGATGCCGGGCTCCATGGTGAGCACCATGCCGGGCTCCAGCTTGCGCGAACCGCCACGGGGGTAGATCGCATCGCCCTTGCCGTAGCTTCCGGCGTCGTGGACATCCAGCCCCACCCAGTGGCTCACGCCGTGGGGAAGGAAGCGCTTCCACTCCATCTTCTTGTAGACCTCCTCCTTGTCCCCTTGGAGGATGCCCAAGTCAACCAGGCCATCGCTGATGATGCGGGTCGCCGCGTACATGCTGGCGATGTGCGGATTACCCACCTTCATCTCCGCGATGCCCGCATCCTGGGCTTTGAGGACGAGGTCGTAGAGGGCGCGCTGCTCGGAAGAGTAGGTGCCGCCTGCGGGCCAGGTGCGCGTGATATCGGAGGCGTAGAATCCCAACTCCGCGCCCGCGTCCATGAGGACGAGGCTGCCCGGCGTGATGGGCTGGTCGTTGAAGGGGTAGTGCAGCGTGCAGCCGTCGTTGCCGGCGCCCGCGATGGTGTCGTAGGCGAGGAAGCGCGCACCCAGCGACCGCACCGCGCCTTCGAATGCGCCCGCCACCTGGCCTTCGTTGACGAAACGCGGGCTGCCCTTCATGGCCGCGAGATGGCCCTCGATGCTGACTTCCACGGCCTTGCGGATCATGTCGATCTCGGCAGGCTGCTTGATGACGCGCATCTCAGCGAGGGTGGCGCGGCCGTCCACGAGGATCTTGTCCCCGCCGTTCCAGTTGCGAGTGCCCTTCGGATAGGCTGCATCGAGGATCCGGTCGCGGAACGCTTCATCGAAGTTATCAATGAAGACGATGCGCTTGGCGTTCCGGAGGGCGGAAGCCAGCGCCTTGTCGGCCGCCGAGGAACCGGGGCCCGCCTCCCCCTCATCAAAGGCGAAGGCCTCATCCGCGCCCATGGCCTTGGCACCATCCACGCCCAGGCGCGGCCCCGTCCAGGTCTCCCGCTTGGGATCGCGCGGCTGCACGAGCAGCGTGTACTTGCCCGTGTCGCCGTCAATCAGCGCGACCGCGTTCTCCTCCTCCACTCCCGTGAGGTAGTAGAAGTCCGAATCCTGGCGGTAGGCGTGGTCCGAGTCGCCGTTCGCGGGCTGCACCGGCATGGACTTGATGACCGCCAGTGTGCCCGGTCCCATGGCCTTCATGCCCTGCAGCAGCCGCGCCCGATTGCCCGCGAAGAACGAAGCGGGAAGGCGCACATGATGCCAACCGGCTGGGGGGACGGGTGATTGAGCAACCAGAGCAGGCGCGATGAGAAGAGCGAGAGAGCTTCGCATGAGGACCTCGTGCCGCTAGGTATACCTCAAATCCGCCAGCGGCGAAGCACGATTCCGTAAGCGCCGTACCCCAACGCCAGGATCACGAAGGCAGCCCGGATGCCGCACAGCTCCACCAACGCGCTGCCCGCGAAGGGGCCCACCACCATGCCCACCGCGTAGGCGATGTTCAGAAGCGCGAAGCCCGAGCCGTAGTCCGTGCGGCCCAGGCTCTGCACGGCGTCCGCCACGGCGGGACCGCAGGGGGCCATGACGAAGCTGGCGGTGGCGCCCAGGAGAATCATGGCTGCCACCATGGTTCCGATACCCGGCATGAACACAGGCAGGGGAAGCGTGACGAGGCAGAGCGTGAGGCCGATGCGCAACACCTTCACGCGGCCGATGCGGTCCGAAAGCCTGCCCATCAACGGCGACGCGCAGGTGTGGCTCAGGGCCGCCATGGCGAAGCAAAGGCCGATGGCCGCGGGGCCCAGTCCCAGCTTGCCGTCTAGGTGCAGGGGCAGCGTGGATTCGATGAGCGCCCAGAGGCCCGAGGCCAGCACCATGGCGCCCGTGAAGGCCCGTATGAGGGGATGTGCCAGCAGCGCGCGCCAGGGGATGGGGCCGGACGGCGCCCGTTCTCCATCCTTGAGGAGGAAGGCCCGACCCGCGGCATCCAGCAGCACCAGCGCCGCGCCCACGAGAAAAGGCGCGCGCGGGCCCGCATGTTGGTCGAGGAAACCCGAGAGCGGCGGCCCCATCAGCGCGCCCACATTGGCGGCGGCGAAGGCGAGCCCCATCGCCTTGCCCCGCTCCTCTGGTCCGAAATGATCCGCCAACAGCGCCATGCCTGGCAGCCAGGTGGCCGCGCCCGCCACGCCCTGCAGCGCCCGCGCGAGCACCAGCAACCAATACGCCTTCGCGAAGGCGAAGAGTAGCGTGGTGGCGCCGAGCCCCAACAGCCCGATGAGCATCACCGAGCGGCGCCCGTGCCTGTCGGTGAGCCGCCCCACCGGCAGCGTCGCCGCCAGCAGCGCCACGGCGTAGCTGCCGAAGAGGACGCCAAGCCTCATCTGGCTGAGGTGCAGCTCCGCCGCGTAGCGCGGCAGGAGCGGCACCAGCAGGTAATAAAGGAGCATGTCCGTGAAGAACGCGAGCCCGGTTACGGCGAGGGCGGCCGTGGAGGGTTTCAGCTTCATGCCCTAAGCATCGCGCGCCATCTCCAGCTTCGGATAGGCCACGCGGAATCCACAGGCTTCATAGGCCCGCTGGCTGGGGGTGGAAGGCAGCGTGCTGGCGGTGGCGATATCGCAGCCCCGCTCCTTCGCGGCGAGGAGCCGCACGCGGACGAGGGCTTTTTGCAGACCCCGTCCGCGGAAGCGCGGCAGCACTGCGTCCCCGCCGAGCATGGCCACGCCGTCGTTCCACCCCAGTGTGGCGCCGCCCGCGGGCTCACCCTCGATGAGGGCGAGGTAGCGAAGGCTGTCCTCTACACCATCCGGCATGGCAAAGGGCGGATCGAAGGCCTGCCAATCGTCCAGCCCGCAGAAGCCCGCTCCCACCACGCGGGACTGGAGCTCCGACTCCCCGGGCCGGATGAGGCGGATCTCGAATCGCGAATCCGCGGGCCCCAGCGTTTCGAGGGTCCGCGTGAGCTGCTGCTGGAACTGATGCACACGGTAGCCGCGCGCCGCCAACAGAGGCCAGAGCGCGATATCGGCGCTGGGACTCAATTCGAGGACGACGGGATGGCCGAGGAAGGCCTCCACCTCCGCGAGTTCATCTTCGGATATGGGCTCCACGAGACCCAGCGCCTGGTTGAGCGGATGCCCCGCGCCGCGAAAGTGCGCGAAACCGCCGCCCACAGCTAGGCTCTCTCCTCCTGAAGCAAGGTTGAAACGGTCGTTCTGGCGCGCCTGCGCGCGCTCGAGACGGTGGATGAGAGCGTTCAAATCGAAAGGCATGGGATCTCCAGATAGACGAGGAATCTCACCGCTCAAAGGCGGCGCGTTCAAAACCAGCAGGGCCGTTCGCTCTAGCGAACGGCAGACACGCCAATGCCAGGCGTGGTCCGTGAGATCTGGTTGGAGGAAATCAGAGGCCTATCCGAATGAAACTCCATCCTACACCAGGCAAAGCGCGGCCCCCTTTCGGGGGCCGTGGTGGACCGGTAAGCCGGGTTCTGTCGTGGAGCGTCATTCCTCTGGGATGGAGATCACTCGCCACCTCTAGCGACCTACCCGCCGGCTCGATCGGGCCAATCCTCGCTCCTTTGCAGGAGTGCGCCGGCTTATTTGGTCTTGCTCCATGGGGGGTTTGCCTTGCCCGTCCCGTCTCCGGTCCGGCGGTGGGCTCTTACTCCACCGTTTCACCCTTGCCTGTGCCTTACGGCCATCGGCGGTCTCTTCTCTGTTGCACTTTCCGTCGGGTCACCCCGCCCTGCCGTTAGCAGGCCCACTGCCCTGCGGAGCCCGGACTTTCCTCTGTCCCGAAGAACAGCGACGCCCTAGTCCACACACCCAGTCTAAGCGCCTTCAGTCCGTCAGGACCATCGCAACCCTCAGGCCTGGCACGGCCTCCTTCAGCAGGCTCAAGATGTCCATGGCCCTCTGGAGAGGCTGATCGCGGTCCATGCGGAGAGATACGGCCTTGGCTTCCGGCGGCCGGCCGGACAACAGGACCGCGGCACGGATGCCCAGTTCCCAGATTGGCACGGGCCTGCCCTCCAGCAGGAGGATGCCCGCCGCGTTCAAGACGAGCGTGAGAGGCTCCACGGCATCTCCCTTCACCGCAGCACGAAGTTCAGGGTCAGCAGGAAGGTCGCCGCCACGGGCTGGCCGTTCTGGCGGGCGGGCTCGAAGCGCCATTGGCGGGCGGCCCTCAGCGCGGGGGCCTGCAAGGTGGGAATGCCCGAGACCGCTTGAACATCCGATGGCAGGCCCCGCTCATCAATGGTCATGCGGATCACCACCTGGCCCTGCTGGTGGGCGGCCATGGCCAGCGGAGGGTAGACGGGACTCACCTGGTACAGCACGCGCACGGCATCGCCCGACAACGAGATGGGCCTGCTCGAGGTGCCAGGGCCGGTGGCCGGGCTCGTGGGCGGCGGAGTCGGCGGGTCATTCGAGAGATTTTGGGTGGGCAATGAAACCGGCGTGTCGGGAATCGCGTCGGTGGGCGTGGTTCGCGCGATGATGGGCACATTGGGGACTTTCGTCGCGGCGACCGGACGGACCGGAACCGCCACGTGGACCGCCGCGGGAGGCTCTTCATTGATGACGACCGGACCGATGCTTGGGGGCAGTTTCTGAACCACCACGACACCCGCGTGAGCCATCCAGATGAGGCCGCCGCCGAGGATGGCGTAGACTAGCGCCGAGATCGCGAGGCTGCTGCGCCGGTCCGTGGGCGGCGCGATGCTCAGCACCGCGTGGGGCTGGAGCGTGGGGGGAAGCCCCAGTGATGGATTGGCAGGCCGAAGGCAGGGCTGCAGGGTCAGCGTGGTCATGGGAGACCTCCAGAAAAGGCATCCGGAACGCGGGCGACGGCGCCGGGATGGCGCTCGCCGTTCACGGAATCCAAAGAGCAGGTGCGCCCATCATGGGGCGCGTCCGCTGGGCGTCAACGGCGCAGGCCCATAATTCACGCGGACCTGATGAAGCGCTGCGTTCCGTGACGACTTCATGAAATTCAAGGCTCCCGACGCGCCTTCGTCACGGCGCGGGGTGACTCACAAGGTGCGGAACAGCACCTCGTAGCTCTTCGGCAACCCGCCCAACTCCGACATCACGCGGTTCCGCAGCAGCGAGGTGACAGCCGCCTGGGCTTCGTCGCGCGGATCCCAGGCCGGAGTCTCCTCCGCCGAAACCGTGCGCAGGCGCTTGAGGTGCTCGCGCACACCTGGCGGGAGCGCTTCCGACGGATCCACGGGCGTGCAGCTCGCGCAGGCCCAGCCACGCTCGTCCAGCAACACCAGCGGCGCCGCCTCGTCGCCGCAGCGGCCGCAGGCTCTGGGGTGCGGCAGGAGCCCGAGGCAATGAAGCAGCCAATGCTCCGCGTAGGCGAGCACGCCCAGCGCGCTGTCCGGCTTCTGCTTCAGCGCCCGTCCGCAGGCCGAGAGGAGTCGGTAGAGCCGCTCGTCCTCCATGCCCTCCTTGGCGATGCGGTCGAAGAGATCCGCCAGGCAGGCGATGACGAGGCTGGATTCCAGATGGCCGAGTGTGATGGGGCTGAAGGCCAGTTCGCAGCGCGTGATGCGCCGCAGCTCCGCCTGTTCCTTGCCGAAGAAGGTGACGCGCACCGCGCCCAGAGGCTCGAAGGCCGCCACCCACTTGGCGGAAGGCTTCTTCGCGCCCTTCGCCAGACCCGAGATGCGCTCGCCATGCTCCGTGAGGAACGAGACCACGGCGCTGCCATCGGGCAGCGAGGTCGGGCGGAGCACGATGGCGTCGAAGGTCCGGAGCACCAGGAAAGTCTACGGGCTTCAACCTCCGGAAACGCCGCGGGTCTTACTTGACGAGGTTCACCGGAGGTTCCCATGCGACCCCTCGCCATCGTGCTCACCGCCATCCTTCCCCTTGCCGCCCAGACGCCTGCGCCCGGCCCCCAAGCGCCCGGCGCCATGCCGACACGCGTCGTCACGGCCCTGGACCTGACACCGGAGCAGCAGGCCCAACGAAAGGCCATCCATGGGAGGTACCGGGACGCCGCCCGCGCGAACCACGAGGCCGTCCGGGCCCAGGCCCAGGCCTTCCGTGCCGCCATGCAGGATCCCAAGGCCAGCGAGGCCCAGCTCCGCCAGGCCTTCGACCAGATGAACAGCCAGCGTTTCCAGGGCCTGTTGCAGCGCCGCGCCATGCGCCAGGAGCTGCGCGCCACCCTCACGCCGGACCAGCAGGCGAAGGCCGACACCATGCGCGCCCAGTTCCGCGAGCACCGCCGGGCGCGCATGGAACGCCGCATCCAGTGGATGCAGAAGCGCCTCGACCAGGACCGGTAAGCTAGAGGGATGCCCCTCCGTCCCCTGCTCGCCGCCGCCTTCTCGCTCGTCCTGTCCGGCCAGACCACGCAGTACCGGCAATGGATGGGAGGCCGTGAGGTGGGCGGCGCCGAGGATGTCGTGGAATCCGCGGAGGGCGTGAAGACGATCCGCCATCGCGAGTGGGTGAAGCTGGACCGCTTCGGCATGGAGATCCGCCAGGACCTGGCGCAGACGGCCACGAAGGCCACGGACGGTTCCATCGCCTACACCTGGTCCGTGAAGCTTTCGGACATGCCGCTCGAAGGGACCGCGAGCTGGTCTCTTTCCAGGCCGGGCACCCTGAGCGTCCTGCCCAGCGGTGGTGCCGCGCAGGCGGTGGCCGTGCCCCAGGGCGCCATCCTCTGGCCAGAGGATGAAGACGCGGCCCTGATGAAGGCCGCCAAGAGCCAGACGCCGCTTCGCTTCTCGTCCTACAGCTTCCCCACCGCCACCTGGGCCTTGCGCGACCTGAAGCCCGCGGGCCTCGATCCCCTGCCCGGCTTTCCCGATGCCATGAAGTTCACGGGCACGGACACCGAGGGCGGCGCTTCGGCACCCGTCGAGCTCTGGGCCTCGCCGACGGCAGGCGAGTTGAAGGAACACAGCCAGCTGGGCGGCCTCGATCTCTGGCTACAGCGCGCGGAATTGCCCCCGCCTGGCGGACCTGAGCAGACGGGCCTCTTCGATCGCAGCGTGCAGCCGCTCTCGCCCGATCCCTTCCGCGCCTGGCGCCCCTCCGTGAGGGCGCGCTACGAGGGCGGAACCGCGCCGGACCTCCCTGATACGGCGCAGCAGAAGAAGACCGCCTCTGCCACCTGGACGCTCAACCGCGCGCAACTTCCCAACGCCGATGAAGCCGCCGAGATGCCTGTGCAGGGCGCACCAACCCCGGCGGATGCGCGCTACCTCGCCGCCACGCCGCTGCTCCAATTCAACGACCCCGCCTTCACCGGCCTTCTCGCGCGGATGCGCCCGCAGCCGGGCCTGAGCCGCTGGCAGCTGGCGCAGGCGGTCACGGACTTCGTCTTCACCTTCATCCGGGAGAAGGACTACAGCGTGGGCTTCGCTTCCGCCTTGGAGGTCTGCAAGAACCCCAAGGGCGACTGCACGGAGCACGGCGTCCTGGCCGTGGCCCTCCTGCGTAAGCTGGGCGTGCCTGCGCGGGGCGTGCTCGGGTGGGTGGCCATCGACCGCATGCTGGGCATGCACTTCTGGGTGGAAGTGGAATTGAAAGGCCGCTGGGTGCCCGTGGATCCCACGCTGGACGAAGCCCCGGCCTCCGCCTTCCACATCGCGCTTGGCTCAACGGACCTGGCCAACCTTGGCAGTCTGGGCTGGGACAGGCTCATGACGGCCCTGGACGGCGGAACCTTCGTCACCCTGGATGAGACCGCTCCCGCCACGGCTGGCAACAGCGTGCTCGCGCCGGATGGCACGCGGCTCACATGGCCCGGGGCCAAGTGGACTGTCGAGCAGGGAATCCTCTTAGCCACCACGCCGGACCACGGAGTCCATATCGTCAAGGCGCGCACGCGTCCCATCGAAGCGGAGCTGAAGAACGCGCGAAAACTCCAGGGCGCCCACAGCCGCCGCAACGGGTGGTGGGACCCGAAGACCCGCCTGCTCGTCATGGATCTGGGACATCGCCGCTGGCTTCTGGTGGACCGCTGCGCCGAGGCTCAGGCCTTCATGGCCCTGGATGCTCTGGAAGTCCACTAGGGCGAACGGTCTGGCCGTGGGATTCTGGTGGGTCCGGAGTCCTCTTGCCCGCCATCGCCCTCAGCTTCGTCAATGTCACCAAGCGCTACGGCGCGCGCGCCATCCTGGACGGGCTTAGCTTCGGGCTCATGCAGGGCGAGAAGGTGGGCCTCATCGGCCGCAACGGCGCGGGCAAGACGACGCTCTTCAAGCTGCTCTCCGGCGAGGACCACCCCGATGGCGGCGAGGTCATCGTCACCAGCGGCCAGAGCATCGCCCGCCTGAGCCAAGAGCCCGTCTTCGCTCCAGGCATGACCGTGCGCGACGCGCTGGAATCCGCCGTGGCCGACCATCGCGCGCTGCTGGAGCGCCACGCCGCCATCCATGACCGGCTGGAGTCCGCGAGCGGCGCAGAGGCCGACAAGCTCCATTCGGAGCTGGAGGCTGTCGAACATCGCCTCCACGATCTCGGCTGGGATCTCGCGCCACGCGTCTCCGAAGCCGCCACCTTCTGGGGGCTCATGGATCTCGACGCGACAGTGGAGTCTCTCTCCGGCGGCTGGCGAAAGCGCGTGGCCTTGGCCCAAGCCTGGTTGCGGCGGCCCGATGTGCTGGTGCTGGACGAACCCACCAACCATCTCGATCCCGACCAGGTGGAACGCCTGCAGGCCTGGCTCCAGACTTTCTCCGGCGCGCTCCTGCTCATCACCCATGACCGACAGCTGCTGGACGCGGTCGTGGACCGCATGATCGAGCTGGAGAACGGCAAGGCCGTCTCCTATGAAGGCGGCTACAGCGACTACCTGCTGCTGAAGGCCGACCAGGACTTCCGCGAGGCGCGCCTCACGGACCACATGCAGAACCGCCTCCGCACGGAGCTGGCCTGGCTGCGGCGCGGCGCCAAGGCCCGCACCCGGAAATCGAAATTGCGCATCGAGGAAGTCCTCGATCTGAAAGACGATGTGGCGGATCGCACGCGGACCGCCTCGAAGCAGTCGCTCGCTTTCCAGAGCGGCGCCAACCGCAGCGACGCCCTCCTCAACGGCCGCGGGCTGCGCTTCGCATACCCAGGCGCGAAGGAGCTGTTGGGCGGGCTCGACCTCGTCCTCCAGCGGGGCATGCGCATCGCGCTGCTGGGCCCCAACGGCTGCGGCAAGTCCACACTGCTGAAGCTGCTCCTTGGCGAGTTGGAGCCCACCGGCGGCGAGCTGTCCCGCCATCCCCGGTTGAAGATCACCACCCTCAGCCAGGGCCGCGGCGAACTGGACGGCGACCGGGACCTGCTGTGGAACCTCTGTGAAGGCGCGCCCACCGTGGCTCTGGGCGAGTCCATCACGCCCAGCCATGTCTACCTCTCCCGCTTCGGCTTCCCCGTGCCGGACCAGAAGCGCGACACCGCGAGCCTCAGCGGCGGCGAGCGCAACCGCCTGCTCCTGGCCAAGGCCATGCTCAACCCCGCGGACCTGCTGGTGCTGGACGAGCCCACCAACGACCTGGACATCCCCACACTCCAGAACCTCGAAGAGGCCCTGCGCGGCTTCCCGGGCACCCTGCTCCTCGTGAGCCACGACCGATTCTTCCTGGACCAGGTGGCCACACACACGCTGGCTTGGAACGCGGGCACGCCGCGGTGGGAGCTGTACGAAGGCAATCCGACGACCGTGAAGGATCTCCGCGCGGCGCGCGCGGCCGAGGCCGCTCCGACTAACGGCGGCCGGTTACCGGCTGCTGAGAGCAAATCGAGCGCCCCCGCCAAGACGAAGAAGCCCGGCCTTTCGCAGAAAGAGCAGAGGCGCCTCATGGAAGTCGAAACGGCCATGTCCGCACTGCATGCGCGCATCGAGGGCCTTGATACGGTCCTCGCGGACCCCTCTGCCTTTCTCACCGCCGAGGCCCCCGGCCATCAGGCCCTCAAAGATCGAGACGCGACGAAGGCGGAGTTGGACACGCTTGAAATGGAATGGCTCGAACTGGAAGAGAAGCGGGCCGAAGCCTGAAAAAAACGCCCAATCGAAAATTGCGTTTGCCTGATCTTCCCCATCAGGTCCAGAGTTCATATCCATAAGATCCCTTTCATCTCAAACCTCCAGGGAATCCATGAGAACCATCGTCCTCGTCATTCTCGCAGTCCTCATCTTCTTCGGCCTCGCCCTGTACTCGATCCGCATCGAAGAAAACCGGAGAGAGGACCGGAGGCAGCAGGACCACCCCGTCCCCGCCGAGCGCAGGACCCAGAACCGCCGGAAGAAGAGCCTCGTCTGCCATCTCGGCTGGGTTCTGCGGTCTCTGAAGTCGAAGTTCACGCGATGAGAGTCATTCTCTTCGGAGCCACGGGCATGGTAGGCCAAGGAGCCCTCCGGGAATGCCTGCTAGATGAGGAGGTCGAGGCCGTCCTAACCGTGGGGCGCACCTCCACGGGCCAGCAGCATCCCAAGCTCCGGGAGCTCGCGCATACGGATCTCACCGACTTCACAGCCGTCGAATCCGAATTGACCGGTTACGACGCCTGCTTCTTCTGCCTAGGCGCCACCTCCGCTGGTCTCACGGAGGCCCAATACCGGCGCGTGACAGTGGACATCACCGTGGCGGTAGGCCGAACCCTGGCGCGGCTTAACCCCGGCATGACCTTCGTTTTCATCTCCGGCGCGGGCGCCGACAGCACCGGCACCAGCCGCACCATGTGGGCCCGCGTCAAAGGCGAAGCCGAGAACGCCATCCTCGCCCTGCCCTTCAAAGCCGCCTACGCCTTCCGCCCCGCCTTCATCCAACCCCTCCACGGCATCCAGTCCAAGACCCGCAGCTACCGCATCCTCTACGCCATCGCGCGCCCTCTGATGCCATTGGTGAAATGGCTCTTCCCTGGATCCGTCACCACCACCGAGCGGCTGGGACGGGCGATGATCAAAGCGGCGAGGCGCGGGGCGCCAAAGCGAATTCTGGAAAGCCGTGATATCAACGCAGTCTAAGCGGGACATATGATCGTTTATCACGGCTCTACCAAAGCTCGGTGCCTTGAATTTACGCAGCATGGTATCGATGCCCATTTGCCTTTCCCGAGGATTATTCTCGGACCATTGAGTCACCTTCCCGGCTTGTTCGTTACCCCAGATTTAGAGGTGGCCAAGCGATTTGGTCGGTGTGTAGTTGCAATCGAGGTTCAGCCTTATGAGTTGACCACTCCACCACTGATGGAGCAGATCGGAATCACGACTGAAGAAGCGTTGCATAACCCTAAGGAGCCACAGGCTTTCATCAGGGTCCGAATAGAACCATCAAGAATCAAAATCGTCCACTCTGAAGACGCCGAATAAGTCTCGACCAATCAGCGTGTGTATGCCCTGCACGCGCGCATTTTCTCCTGGTGCACCAGGAGTGGAGGCTCCGCCTCCAGGAGCCGCAGGCGACTGGGAGGACAGCGCGAGGCGCTGTCCGATAGACGGAGGGAACGCCCGAGGGCGCGAGAACCGCTCCGGGCCTCCCACGCGCGACTCGCCGACCCACACAAACGAAAACCCCCGCGTGAAGCGGGGGAGATGTTGGTGCACCCGGAGCGATTCGAACGCCCGACCTACAGGTTCGTAGCCTGTTGCTCTATCCAGCTGAGCTACGGGTGCCGGAAGGACCATTCTATCGAACGGCCCTTCATTGTCCATCCCAAAGACGCAGCGGGACCGTGGCGGACGCGGGGCAAGGGTCGCCGGTGAGGTCCATGGCCAGCTTGGCCATGAGGGCCCGGGCCGTGGTGAGTTTGCCACCCAGGACGAGGCGCAGGTTCCCGAACCGGGCGTGGGTCTCCAGGACGGCCTCACGGCTCAGCTTGTCCGTGCCCCCTTTGGCTGCCACCAGGGGCCGCACGCCCAGCTCCTCGGCCTCCACCGGCAGGTCGCGCCACGCGATGCCGGGGATGATGCGGCCCAGCACATTGAAGAGATCCTCCCGCTCCGCCTCCACGATGGGCACCCAGCCGTCTTCCACTTCGCGCTCCGTGGTGCCCACCTGGAGGAGGCCGTCGCGGGGGATGGCGAAGAGGATGCGGCCCTTGCTCCGCATCATGGCCCAGGGTCGCTGGCAGCGCTCCAACGGCGTGCCCTTGGGGTCGAACCAGAGGTGGATGCCGCTGGAGAGCCGCAGCCGTTTCGAGTCCTCGCCGAACCAGGTCTTCATGCAGTGATCCATCCAGGGACCCAGGGCGAAAATGAAGCGCTTCGCAGCCACGACGCGCCTGCTTCCATCGCGGTGATCGCGCAGCTTGACGGTCTTCAATGCGCCGCCTTCATCCTCGAAGCCCTCAATCTCATGGAAGTCCAGCAGCGTCGCAGCGCTGGAGGCCATCATGTCCCGCACGAGATCACGGTCATGGGTGATGAGGTCGGCGTAAGCCACGGCTCCGCGGAACTTCGTGCGCGCGGCGCGGGGGTCCGCGAAGAAGGCTTCCCGCGGCACGGCGCCCAACTCCAACGCATCGGGCCAGCCGGGGCGCTCGGAACCCCAGCGGTCGTAGAAGCCGATGCCCACGCGGTGGGTGAAACCCTCCCAGATCCCGCGATGGGGCATCCAGAACGCCTCCCACCGGTTCCGGGTGGGCGCGATGCGGGCCCAGGTGGCCCGCTCGCGGAGGCCTTCCCTCATCTGCGTGATGTCGCCGGTCTGGAGATAGCGGATGCCGCCGTGGAGCAGCTGGCTGGACCACTGGCTGGTGCCACCGCCCACGGCGCCCTTGTCGATGACTGCGCAGGCCACCCCGCGAAGCGTCAATTCCCGGGCGAGGGCCGCGCCATGGATGCCCGCGCCCAGGATGGCGATGTCCGTCTCTACCCGCGGAGGTAGCGCGCAGGGCGTGTCGGGCGGGGCAGGCCAGGAAGTGGACGAAGTGTCAGACATGGTGGCGCCGGAGAAGGAACTCATCGCACAGTGTGAGGCAAGGAGTCCGTCATGCGTCAACTCGCCCTCGCAGCTTTGTCCGTGCTCTCCCTGTCGGCGCAAGATTCCGCCAGGGTGTGGAAGCGCTACCAGAAGCAAGAGGCGCCTAAGCTGCTGCCCTGGCTGCAGGAGGTCATCCGCTTCCCCACGGTGGCAGGCAACACGCAGGCCTGGACAGACCAGAAGGCGTGGCTCCAGGCGCGGGCGCAGGAACTGGGCTTCGCCTTCAAGGACACGGGCGCCGTCTTTGAAATCGAATTGCCCGGCTCCGAAGGCGTGCCCGTCATCGGCCTCGTCATCCACGGGGATGTGCAGCCGGTGGAGGCCTCGCGCTGGAGCTTCCCGCCCTTCGCCGGGACGGTGAAAGATGGTTCTGTCATCGGCCGTGGTGCCGCGGATGACAAGGGTCCGTTGGTGCAGGCTCTGTTGGCGATGAAAGCGCTGAAGGAGAGCGGCCTGCCCCGCACCCACACACTGCGCATGCTCGTGGGCAGCGACGAGGAGAGCGGCTCCACGGACATGGGCATCTACCTCAAGGATCACAAGGCGCCGGACTACAGCCTCGTGCTAGACAGCGGTTTCCCCGTGGTGGTGGGCGAGAAGGCATGGAACGCCCTGTGGGTTCAGACCACGCCCGGGGAGCGGCCGGGAAGGACGGAGCCCTACACGGTGGAGAGCCTGAACGCGGGCCTCTCGCCCAGCATCGTGCCGGACCAGGCGAAGCTCGTGCTGCACTGGAAAGAAGGAACGGCCGACTGGACGCCGTTGATGAAGCGCCTCTCCGCGAAACCGTTGCCACCAGGCACACATCTTCAGACGAAGGCGGATGGGGCCTCGCTGGTGATCGCCACCACCGGCAAGTCCGCCCACGGCGGCGTCAACCTGGAAGGCGGCCGCAACGCGCTGTTGGCGCTGGCCTCGGTCGTGAAGGACGAACTGCCCAGCGGCGGCGCCGATGATCTCCTGGCCTTCGCGCGGCAGGCGGGCTCGGATCTCTACGGGGACGGCCTCGGCCTCACGGAGAAAGACCCGCTCTGGGGCCGCGCGGCCGTCAATGTGGCCATGGCCGGGCCCAGCGTGCAGGTCACCAGGATGGGCGCCCCGATCGCGGGCGACTGGTCCCTGCTCATCAACATCCGCACGCCGCCACCCCTCTTCGGCAAGGCGCTCCACGACCGGATGGATGCCCAGGTGGCGGCCTTCAACGCGCGCGCGGGCGCGACTCTCATCACCGACGGCTACTACCTGGACACGCCGCTCGTCTTCGATCCCCAGGCCAAGCTCGTGAAGCGCCTCATGGCTGATTACGCGAAGGCCACGGGCGAACATCCGGCCCCTGCCATCAGCGGCGGCGGCACCTACGCCAAGCGCATCCCCAACGCCATCGCCTTCGGCATGTGGTTCCCCGACAAGCCCTACCCCGGCCACGATGTGGACGAGAAGGTGCCCGTGGCCGATCTGGAGCGCGGCGAGAAGGTCCTCATCGAGGCGCTGGTGGACCTGGCCTGCGGCGCGCCGCTCGCGGACCCGTTCAAACCCTGACCCGGCGTAGGATTTCCCCTACCCTGCGTCAAGTTGTCATGGGCTTGTCGCGGGCGCACACTGGGCGTTCCTCAGGGAGGACGCCATGTCCCAGGTTCTCGAAGACCAGGTCAAGACCGCGAACGGCGCCCCGGCGCCCGATGGCGGCAAGCTCAGCGAGGAGCAGTCGCGCCAGGTTGCGGAGGACGCGCGCGAAGCCGAGTGGCAGGCGCCCAGCTTCCTGAAGGAAGTCTTCAACGGCAACTTCAACCTGAAGATCCTCACCACCGTCCCGGCCCAGAAGCCAGAGCGGCCGGAATTCAAAGTCTTCTTCGATAAGCTGCGCGCCTTCATGGAGACGCAGGTCGACAGCGACAAGATAGATCGCGACGGCCAGTACCCGCCCGAGGTGGTGAGGGGTCTCGCGGAGCTGGGCTGCTTCGGCATGAAGATCCCCAAGGAGTACGGCGGCCTGGGCATGAGCCAGTTCGAATACGGCCAGGTGATGGAGCTCATCGGCACCCAGGACGCCAATGTGCTCGCGCTGCTGAGCGCCCACCAGAGCATCGGCGTGCCCAACCCTCTCATCCATTTCGGCACCGAGGAGCAGAAGCGGAAGTACCTGCCCCGCATCGCCAAGGGCGCCGTCTCGGCCTTCGCGCTGACCGAGTCCGAGGTCGGTTCCGATCCCGCCAATGTCCACACGACCCTCACCCGCACGCCCGAGGGCGACTTCATCCTCGACGGCGAGAAGCTCTGGTGCACCAACGGCACCATCGCCGAGCTCTTCGTCGTGATGGCCAAGCACCCCGACACCAAGAAGATCTCCGCCGTCATCGTGGAGAAGGAGTGGGCAGGCGTGGAGGTCGTCACGCGCTGCCACTTCATGGGCCTGCGCGCGCTGGAGAACGGAATCATCCGCTTCCACCAGGTGAAGATCCCCAAGGAGAACGTGCTCGGGCCGGAGGGCAAGGGCCTCAAACTCGCCCTCGTCACGCTGAACACGGGCCGCCTCTCCATCCCCAGCGGCGTCATGGGCGCGGGCAAGCGCTTCACGCAGGTGGTGCGCGCCTGGGGCTCCAAGCGCTACCAGTGGGGCCAGGTGGTGGGCAAGCACGAGGCCGTGGGCCACATGATCGCGGACATCGCCTCCACCTCCTACGCTATCGAGGCCATGGCCAAGCTCTGCAACCGCATGGCGGACACCGGCGGCCGCGACATCCGCCTGGAAGCCGCCATGGCCAAGCTCTGGACGACGGTCGAGGGCTGGAAGATGGTGGACGACACGCTCCAGATCCGCGGTGGCCGCGGCTACGAGACCGCCGACAGTCTGCGCCATCGGGGCGAGCCGGCCATCCCCATCGAGCGCATCCTGCGCGACTTCCGCATCAACCTCATCTTCGAGGGTTCAAGTGAGATCATGAAGCTCTTCATCGCCCGCGAGGCCGTGGACACGCACATGACGCTCGCCTGGCCGCTGGTGAACCCCAAGTCCAACATGGGCCAGCGCATCGCCGCCCTCCCCAAGGTCGGCCTCTTCTACGCGTGGTGGTATCCCACCCGCTGGTTCGGCCTAGCCACGCCCTTCAAGCACCACAGCTACGGCAAGCTGGGCAAGCACCTCCGCACGGCCGAGCGCCTCACGCGCAAGCTGAGCCGGGGCATCTTCCACAAGATGGCGATGAACGGCCCCAAGCTGGAACGCAAGCAGGTGACGCTGTTCCGCGCCGTGGACATCGGCGCCGACATCTTCGCCATGGTGGCGGCCGTCATCCACGCGGAGAACCTCCGCAAGGCCGGGGCCCCCAACGCCGCCGACGCCGCGTTGCTGGCGGACCTCTTCTGCCGCAACACGGAGCGCCGCGTCCGCCGCAACTTCAAGGCGCTGGGTTCCAACGACGACAACCTGAAGGTGAAGGTTTCCCGCGCCGTGCTGGACGGCCGCTTCAAGTGGATGGAATCCGAGCTGCTCGCCAGCCCCGAGATCGACAAGCTGGATCAGGCCGATCACGCCTGATCCGCCGGATCAGGAACAAGAGCGCGGGCCCCTGGGTCCGCGCTCTTGTTTCAGGCTGCTTCGACTGATCTAGACGCGGAAGTGGTCCGCTCGCCAGGACTTGATCAGTTTCTTGATGCTCTCGTTGGGAAGATCCTTGTCCAAGGCCTGTTCGACCAGGTCGGCCAATTCGCCATCCGAGGCGAACCGGAGGGCCACGAGCTGGCTGGGCTTCAACCCCATCGCCCTTTCAGTCAAAGGCGCCGGCAGCAACGCCTTCATGCGGAGGCGCTCCTCCAGACGGATGATGCGGTCCTGGGCACGCAGCGGGTATTCCCTCAGCTTGAGTGCCATGATGAAGAGAGCGGCGATAAGGGCGAGGTTCACGAAGGTGGCCGTGTTGTGGGCCCGTATCGCGCCAATGATCGCCATGACGGCCAATCCGAGCAGAAGCGCGGCAAGCACTTTGTGATAAGCCGTGTCGAAGCGGCGGTGGTTGCCGAGATTCTGGGGTTCTTTCTGGTTCATGGGGGCTCCGCTCGTGGGTGGTTGATTTCGCGCTTCAGGCCATCGCCTTTTCGGTGGGGTTCTTCAAGGCCCCAGGCAAGCCCAGGAGCTTGCGTGCCACGCCCAATTGGCCGAGATGGTAGGCCTCGTGCATGAAGAAGGTTCCGACGATCTGCTCCAGAGGCATCGTGGCCTGGGTGACGGGATGAATCTGCGGGTCATTCCAGTCATGGACCCCTTCGAAGGCTTTCCCGATCGCGGCTTGGGTCTCATCCACGGCGGCAACGAACTCGGCCAGGGACTTGGGTTGGGGAATGGAGGGAGTGTATTCACTCTTGAGCACGGTCCCCAGCATCCAGATCCGGCTATTGACCACATGGTTGAGAACCCAGGCCACGCTGTTGACGCCCTCGGCGGGCGCGGAGTCGGCGAGTTCCTGGGAGATGCCTTGGAGGTTCAGCTCCATGAGAGGCATGCGATTGAACTGAAAAAGAGCAGTCCAGGGTTGAGACATGAAAACCTCCAATAGGTGAGTTGGGTTGGATCACTTCGGTGGTTGTGTGTAGTCGAACAGGGGTTCGCCCGTCTCCAGCAAGGTCTTGAGGCCGCTGAGGATGGGAGCCCATCCCTGACTGACGCCTTTGTAGGTGGCCGTTTCGCCCGCGAAATCCTCGTGGATGAGGGTCAGTTTGCAGAGGTCTCCCTTGGGCTCGATATTCCAGGTGACCTTGGTGGGCGCGTCCGCGCGCGCGGCCTCGTCCCCCAGGCCCCGGAAGGTCGTCACAAGGCGGCGGGGCGGATCGAGTTCCAGAATCTTGCACTCGAGGGCTGGCGCTTCGCCGGGCTTGGCCATGGTCATCATGGATCCGACTTTCCAGTCGCATGTCACTTCGAACCCGTAGAAATACCTCCGGGTATCCGCGGATTGGGTCAGCGCCGACCACAACCTCTCGGGCGTGGTCCGGATGAACACTTCGTAGACGAGGCGGGGTTTCATGGGAAGGATCTCCTTTTCGAGGTGGTGTTTGAGGGCTGTGAGTCCCGAGGCGATGCGCGCGCTGTGGGCATTCATCCAACGGTCCTGGACCATCTGGAGGGGCACACCGTTGAGGTAGAGCAACCGTCGGCGGCCGTCCCGGTGGGACACCACCAGGTGGGCCGATTCCAGGATCCCGAGGTGCTTCATCACCCCGATGCGGCTCATGGGAAAGTGGTCGCTCAACTCCTGGACGGTGAGACCCGGGTTGGCTTTCAAAAGATCGAGGATTTGACGGCGCGTGGGGTCAGCCAAGGCTTTGAAGGTCTGATCCATGGAGTGGGAAGGCGTCACAGATTAAATAGTAACCATAAGGTTACCATTGTCAAGAGACATTTTCTGGAGGAGATTATGATCCCTGGACCGAAGGTCAAACTTTTCAAGCGCTTGAGTTATGCTGAGTGCTACCCCAATCGACCATGACCCACCGCGCCGCCTTCCGCTCCGCTCTCACTCTGCCCGTCCTCGTGGGGGCGCTGGGGTATTTCGTGGACATCTTCGACCTGCTGCTCTTCCCCATCATCAAGACGCCCAGCCTGAGCGCCCTGGGCGTGGCGGCGGGCCAGCAGCTGGAGGTGGGCGCGCGGCTCCTCAACTGGCAGATGAACGGGCTGCTCCTGGGCGGCATCCTCTGGGGCGTGCTGGGTGACAAGCGCGGGCGGCGCTCCGTGCTCTTCGGCAGCATCGCGCTCTACTCCCTTGCCAACATCGGCAACGCCTTCGTGCACAGCGTGGAGGCCTACTCAGCCTGCCGCTTCCTGGCGGGGCTTGGTCTCGCAGGGGAGCTGGGCGCGGCCATCACGCTCGTGAGCGAGGCGCTGCCGAAGGAAGCCCGCGGCTACGGCTCCTCCATCGTGGCGGGCGTGGGCATCTGCGGCGCCGTGGTGGCGGGCGCGCTGGGCAAGATCTTCACGCTGCACTGGCCCGGCCACGGCTGGTCTTACGCCTTCCTCACGGGCGGCGCCCTGGGCCTGTTGCTGTTGGGTCTGCGCATGGGATTGGCGGAAAGCCATCTCTTCGAGGAGGTACGCCAGCAGACGGTCTCCAAGGGCAACTTCCTCCTGCTCTTCACCTCCCGCGACCGTTTCTTCCGTTTCATGCGCTGCATCCTGGCGGGGATGCCGGTGTGGTTCGTGGTGGGCATCCTCGTGGTGAACGCGGAAAGCTTCGCGCCCGCGCTGGGCGTGCGCGGGATGGTGGAGAACGGGATGGCCGTGGCCTGGGGCTACGCGGGTGGCGCAGTGGGCGATCTGCTCGCGGGAGCCGTGAGCCAGGCTTTCCGCAGCCGACGCAAGGCCATCGCCGCCTACCTCTCCATGGCGACGGCCGGCATCATCGTGTTCCTCCTGCAGCGCGGGCTCACGGCCATGGAGTTCTACCTCCTCTGCGCCGCCCTGGGGTTTTCCTTCGGCTACTGGGCCCTCCTCGTCACGGTGGCCAGCGAGCAGTTCGGCACGAACCTCCGCGCCACGGTGACGACCACCGTGCCCAACTTCATCCGCGGCTCGTTGACGCCCATGGCCTTCGCCTTCCTGGCGTTCAAGAGACATCTCGGCATGCTGCCCGCTGCGGCTGTGGTGGGCGCGGCCGTGCTGCTCCTGGCGGGGCTTTCCGTGGCGCGGATGGAAGAGAGCTTCGGCCGCGACCTGGATTTCCTGGAAGAAGCCTAAGGCTTCGGAATCCAGCCGATCATCCTCGCGACGCCGTAGACGAAGACCACCGCCACCACGGCCCATACCATCCAGGCGCGGACCCTCGGGAAAGTCCGGCCTGTGAAACTCCAGAGGCTGGCCAGCAGCACGGCCACGAAGGCGAAGGGACCGAAGGCGTGGTAGTGGAAGGCCAGACCCAGCTGGCCGTGCGCCGTGGCGGCGAAGGAGCGCGTGATGCCGCAGGTGGGGCAAGGCAGGCCCGTCATGGCCTGGAAAGCGCACATCTCGGGCAACCCCTGCCAGAAGGAGGGTCCGAGCGCGAAGCTGAAGCCCACGATCCCTAGGCCGATGAGCCCGAGGATCTGCACCGCGAAGTGCGGGGCCTGTTTAACGCTTGAGGGGGAGTCCATGCTCGTCCTTGAGGGAGTTCACGGCGATGAGGATCACATCGATGATATGCCACACGCCGCAGCCGCCCAAGGTGATGAGCTTGAGGATGCCCAGGCCCACATGGCCCAGGTAGAAGCGGTCCACGGCGAAGGTGCCCAGGAAGACGCTCAGCAGCAGCGCCACCATCCAGTCGCGGCTGGAGAAGAGCCCAGGCACCTCGTCCGCGTTGAACCAGGCGCCGCCTTCCCGGCGGATGAGGGCGCGGCCCTGGAGCTGGCCCGCGCGCACCATGGCCTGCAAGTCGCCGAGACCGTAGGGGCCCTCTTCACGGCCCGTGCGCTGGATGAAGAAGGCGTTGGCGGAATCGTTCATGGATGACCTCCGGATCGCTTACGGGACGATGCCGGAACCGTTGACCGGGCGATGCGGGGAAATCGGCGGATGGCTGCTAGAGACCGGCGAATTCAAGGCGCGACGGCGTCCGCGCCGCCATCGATGGGGATGACCGCGCCCGTGGTCCAGGCGCTCTCATCTGATAGCAGATGCAGGGCCAGCGCGGCGACCTCCTCGGGGCGGCCCAGGCGGTGGAGCGGGTTCACAGTGGCAAGGTTCGCGAGATCTCCCGCCGGGTCGGCGCTCGCCGCCAGCCGGGCGTCCACCATGGCCGTGTGGAAGGGGCCAGGCGCGATGGCGTTGCAGCGGATGGCCCGGGTCGCCCACTCCAGGGCCAGCACCTTCGCCAGCATGTGGAGACCCGCCTTGGCCACGGAGTAGGCCGCGGAATCGGGAATGGCGCGGATGCCGATGTTGGAGCCCACGAGCACCACGGAGGAGCCGCGCTTCAGCCTCAGCCCCAAGTGGTGGCAGAGCAGCCAGGGGCCGCGCAGGTTGGCGGCGATCATGTGGTCGAAGTCTGTGACGGACGTGGAGGCCACGCTGCCCGTCACGAGATCGCCCGCGCAGAGCAGCATCCCATCGAACAATGGGCAATCCTTGGCGAAGGCCGCCACCGCGGTCTCATCGGAATGGTCAAGCGCGATATGTGACGCCGTGGGAAGCGTCTCCTGCAGCGCCTCCAACCGCCGCCCCGCGAGGACCAGTTCCGCGCCCCGCTCCGCCAGCATCCGCGCCGCGGCCCGTCCCAGGCCGCTCCCGGCTCCGGTGACGAGAACGCGCTTGCCGGCGAAGCTCATCCCTTCTCCGGGAATTTGAAGGTCCCTGTGGCGGTCTTCATCGGCGCCACGACACCACCGCTGATGGCCCAAGTGAGGGCCTGATCGGGTGTCACATCCACGGGCTGGACTTTCTTCGCGGCCACCATCACCACATAGCCGCTGGTGGGGTTCGGGGCGGTGGGGATGTAGACGGCCACCATGTCCTCGCCGCCGGGGATGGCCCAGGAGCAATCGCGCCGCGCCACGAAGCCCAGCGTGTGAGAGCCCGCGTGGGGCCACTCGATGAGCACCACTTCCTTGAAGCCGCCGCCCTGCCCGCCCTGCCCGCTCTGGATGGCGTTGATGAGCTGCTTGGTGGCGCCGTAGATGCCCTTCACCACGGGCACATTGAGCATCACATCATCAAGCCAGGTGAG
>Ga0210400_10000157_pt1 | contig 91264 bp, 65 predicted proteins | sample IncBWH26MmetaG_FD_155456 | JGI IMG/M metagenome (GOLD analysis project Ga0210400, IMG submission 155456) | Forest soil microbial communities from Barre Woods Harvard Forest LTER site, Petersham, Massachusetts, United States - Inc-BW-H-26-M | ecosystem: Environmental > Terrestrial > Soil >... | reverse complement strand
CCCGCACGTCGTGGGACTTCTGGCTCGGGTCGGAATACCAATAAAACATACGCAACTGTTCGTAGAGCAGATACGTAGCCTCATCGCGCATGCCGAGTTCCGCCGCAGCCAGTGCGCCGTATGCTAGCTCCTGAGGTTCGTGGAAGAGGCGATCTGAGGGCACGGTGTAAAGAAGCTGGATGGCGCGCCGCGCTTCCTCTCGATAATGTTCTTCGCCGGTCAAACGGTGAGCTAGAATCGCGGCCCACGCGTAGAGGCCACCGATGGCGTAGTTTGTTCCTGCTCCCTCGGCACGAAGAGTGGCAACCTGGTAGTAGATCGGGAAGAGATAGTTGTACTGCCTGGCCATTTTCTGCGCCGTCTGAAAGGTTCGCAGAAAATTGTTGGTAACTTCCTTGGACCCCGTCAAACTCCCTATAGCCGGATATTTCACGAGGCCATTCTCGAAGGGATACCAGGAGTCGGCGCGTTCATTCGGTGACCGCACGAAGTCATTGCTGATGCTCTCAGTATCCGCGTGGTAGAACGAGGGCAGCGCCGCGAGGAGTTCATTGCACTCGACTTCGTAGCTCGACGAGGGATGCAGCCGAAGATAGAGAAGGGAAGGCCAAAGCACATCTGCGACGGTCATGAGTTCGAAGTTGTCTGCGGGCTGCTTCCAGATCTGCGAGCTATCTTTGACGTATGCCCGGAGACCGACATGTCCATTCACTTCAACCCGAGTCGCACTCTTTTCTTGTAAATCCACTACCGTCGCCGCCGCGAAGTCCTTCCAAGTGGTGGCGCAGGAAGGCCATGCCAGCTTCTCCTCGAAAAGAGGAAGGAGCGCCGACATCCAACGCTGCACTGCTTCCTGCTCCGTAATCAACCGATTGAGTGGTCTCTGCAGCAAGAAATAGGTGAACCGCACGTCGCCTGCCGGGAGTACATTGCCCGTTGCCTGATCGGCGATCATGCCCACACCAAGGCGCTGGGTTCCATCGCGTTCTATTTGAGAGATGGTAGAGCAGCAATACACCAGGAATCGCGGAAGATTTTCAATCGACATCCAAGCCATATCGCTCATGTCGAAATACATTATGGTTTCGATGCCGGCGTTTTGGTCCAGAAGATAAACCGCAGGCATATCATTACCGGACGTGCCCAGCGAATTCCTTGTTGGCTGACTCAGCGCGACCCGACGCCAGCTTCCTGACTGGCCTTCCATCAGGGTGGAGGTCGAAGTAAGCCAGGTAATAATCTGCGGCTCTACTCTGCCGTTCTGCTGCAGCCGAATTGGCTTCGGAAGATGCAGTGTTGTTCGGAAACGAAACCACGGCTCAGTTTGGCCCGCCGCGAGAGCGCTGATTTCCACTGTCCACTCGTATTGCAGTGGTTTTCCGTCCAAGCCCTCCGCGGTTGCGATTCCGTCGCAGAGGATTCGTTGTCCTGCACGTCCTATGTTAGAGCTTACCAACGAGAACGATGGGCCGGTTACAAAGGGAACACTTGGCAACGTCGCGGGCTTCCACTCGCCCCCCGCGCGCACGAAGTTCTGGAATGTGAGCGGCGTTCCGACCGGCGAAAGACGGAGTTGCTGCGCTCCACTTTCAAGATTCGTGAGAGATGAATCTGCATCGGCAGAAGTTGGAAAGGAAAGCCCGCCATAGAGTGCGGCGAAGGCGGGCGAGCTCGTCGCAGCCGTCGCCAAGATCGTCTTCACGAAGCCGCGCCGATTGAGGATATTCATTTGACTGAGATCTTATGGGCGAAGACGAACGGTGAGCCCCGCCCGGGACTGTATCCGGGCGGGGCATCCGTGGCTCAATAAGTAATTTTCAAGCCAAACTGTATGGTTCGCGGTCCGCTGGAACTGCTAATGGAACCGAAGCCACAGGCGACCGGTCCGGGACAAGTATTGGGAGTGCCAGCTGGAATGAAGGGAGTATTTAAAGGAGTGGAGAACCCGCCAGGCGACGAGAAGATATGGCGGTTGAAAACGTTGAAAAACTCTGCCCGGAAGTCGAGGGTTGCGGTCTCGCCCACGAGACGGATTTTCTTACCCACGGTGAAATCCTCGTTCCGGCCTCCGAATGAGCGCGCGCCTGATAGAGATCGGGGCTCATTACCAAAAGTGAATTGGGCGGGCACAGTAAACGCGGCGGGGTTCCAAAACGGAGTGGTCGCGGGGTTGAGGGTGCGCTTGTTCACCTGGCTTACTCCAGGAACAACGTTGACACGCGCGATCCCGGTCTGGCTACACCCGGCAAACAAGACGTCTCCGGCAGTGCCAGGGCACTGAGCATACACCGTGGTGGGAGTCCCGGAGTGATAGCCAGCAACGCCGGATACGTACCAACCACCCGCCAGGCGATCCACAACTCCACCTTCACTGAGGTAGCGCTTTCCACGCCCCAGCGGCAATTCGTAGAAAAAGCTCGCCACCAGGCTCTGTGGAGTATCCAACTGGCTGACAGCCTTCTCTGCCCGCCGATTGTAGGAATTTTGGCCGATGAAGCTGTTAGTGCCGATGAAACCGGAAACTCCAGGCCCCGCCGAGTCGGCGTCAGTAATGTTTTTTGAGACGGTGTACGACACCAGGAAACTCAGCCCCTGTGCAAAGCGTTTTTCCAATCCAGCTTGCATCGCGTGATACGTGGAGTTGCCAGAGCGGTCCGGAGTGAAAGAGTTATCTTCCTGGTTGAACTGACCGTATTGAGGGAAGGGTCGCAGAAGTTGGTTGATATTTCCAGTAAACGTCGCATAAGGCAACGTGATACCCGCCGCGATGGCATTGGGGCAACCTCCATTCGAGAGGCAGGTCGCATTCATCCCCAGTTCGCTACCAAGTGAGAGGAATGAGGGCTTCACCTGGTTCGGAATGATGTTCAACGCCGGCAAGTGAGTACCCTTGGAGCCGACATACGCCACACTGAGGACCAGATTTGCCGCGATCTGGCGCTGCACGTCAAGATTCCATGACTGGATGTCGGCAGGGCGTCCGCTGTTCCGCGGCACCAGGATGACGCCGCTGTTGGTGTTTTGCCCCTCGGGCGTAAAGGGTCCGAATAGAGGGAGTATGTGGGGGAAGCCGCCATCAATTTGAAAGGCAGGGCCGCTCGCTGACGTCAGCGTCTCTTTATTGAAGAATCCCAGGCCATCCTGGTCGGCGAAAGATCCTTCCTTTAAAGGCTCGTAAAAGATGCCATAGCCGCCACGCAGAACCGTCTTGCTGTCGATACTGTAAGCGAATCCCACCCGGGGCCCAAAGGCCTTCTTATAGGTGTCCTGTGGACGGGTCCTCCCGTTGCGCCCTGGGCCACTTCCGAAGTAGGTATAGGCACCAAGGATATTTCCAGCGCCCGGGTTGGGTAGTGTGGGGTCAACCGCGGAGAATCGATTGAATGCTTCCGATGCCGGTAAATCCAGATCGTAACGCAGCCCGTAGTTCACGGTTAGGCGAGGAGTAAGCCTGTACGAATCCTGGGCAAAGAAAGAATAGTCCTTGTACCGCACTCCGCTGAAACCGCCATAGTTGAGTACCCCCTGGTTCACCAGGCCAAACAGAGAACTAGCGACGGGATCGCCGTTCCCAACGCCACCGTTGCTGGTTTGAGCGGGATCAAAATCGAATTCGCCGGCGGCCGTCGTTAATCGCCGTACGTTGAACTGCAGGAAGCGGAACCCGCCTCCAAACTTGAAATTGTGTTTCCCCTTAACCCAATTCACGGAATCATTCAACTGGTAGACATTGTCGGCAAATTCCGAGTCGCCGCAGTTGTTGACCTGGTAATTACTGCCAAACCACTTGATGCAGGGAAAAGTGTTCTGATTCACGCCGGTGAGGCCGATCTTTCCGGGGTATCCCTGACCTAGGCTGTTCGCAACCTCGCCACGGAAGCGTCGGCTGAATCCAAACAGGAATTGATTCACCAGGGTTGGACTGAAGATATAGTTGTCGCTGAATCGCGCGTACCTCGTATTTTGGGGTGTGCTTCCTCCAAAGATGTTCGACAAACTGGAAATGAACCCGGTTTTAGTATTGTCGTAGTCAAATCCACCAGAAATTCGATGCTTTTCAGACAGGGCATGGTCGATCTTGATATCGATAAGATTCGCGGTGGTTCTGTTGATGCCGCGCTCGGTGACGTTATTATTCAGGCCGCCATTCGTGCCGGGAAGCAGTGCAAAAACTTTCGTCATCACCGTGCTCGGCGTAAAATTTGGATCGTTGGTTAAAAGATTGTCGGGGATAGGATTACCACTTGTTGGATCATAAAGCTGGTGGGTAACGAACCCATTTTGTCTGTCGTTACAAATTCCGCCAGTGAAGCCTCCCGCGCAGTCCGCCCCAAAGTTGCCCGCGCGGAAATCTTCGTTGGGCAGGCTAAAAAGGTTGTTACCCGCCGTTTTAAAGCGGAAGCCCTCGTACGCGACGAAGAAGAACGTCTTGTCTTTACCGATATAGAGATGCGGAATATATACCGGTCCACCTGCGGTGAAGCCGAAGTCGTTCTGTGTGTTCACAGATTTCTTAAAGCCCTGGAGGTCGTTGAACCAGCTGTTGGCATCAAACGCGCGGTTGCGGAGGTAGTCGTAAGCTGAGGCGTGGAATCGGTTGGTGCCGGACTTCACCGTGAGGCTCACGATACCGTCGCCGGATTCGCCAAACTCGGCAGAGAAATTGCTCTGCAGGACTTTAAACTCCTGGATCGAATCGCTCGAAACGCCCTTATTCCATTGCGTGTTCGGCGAAACCAATGAGATCGACACGCCGTCGACCAGCACATCCGTCCCGCCCTCCTGCCCTCCGTTCACCTTGAAGTCGTCGCTTTGATTGCTGCCGGGATCGTTTCCCACACTTCCCACGAAGCCGGGTATCAGCGTGATGAATTGCACTGGATTGCGTATAGTACCGGAGACTTCCAGCGGCAGGTTTGTTATTAAACTGCTCTGCACGGTTGCTCCGAGATCGGAGGTTGCGGTCTCCAACTGGCTTGCGTCAGAACTGACCGTAACGTTCTCCGTTACTGCACCCAGTTGCATCTGGACATCCAGCGACACGGTCGTGCCAGTGGGTACCGTAATGCCCTCTTGCGTGTATTTCTTCAGGTTCGCAGCCTCCACCGTGACGGCGTAGCGGCCAGGAGGCAAATCGGGCAAGGAGTATAGCCCCGCATTCGTTGTGACTCCAGAAGCAGTGACGCCAGTGTCAAGATTTCGGCCTGTCACCTTCGCGCCCGCAACCACGGCGCCGCTCGGATCGGTAACGCTCCCCTGGATATTGCCACTATTGGATTGTCCATAGGCAGAAACCGTCAAAATAGCGCAAGCCAGAACCCTGAGAAAGTATTTCAAGAGCGCCTCTTCTCCTGCTGATCGCTTCAAGGCGAAGTTTGCTGTGGGATTTGAAAATTGGTCCAACCCCCCGGGGAATCGCAGGAATTCCCGCCCCAATTCAAAGACTAAAGACTATAGCGACAGCCTTCTCAATGGCCGCTAACAAAATGCGAGACCACAATGCGCTGCGCTACGGACCTACCTTTCGTGCGAGTCGGAATCTACTCCGAATACATTAGGCGCGCAAAGGAGCTAGCTTGTGAATTCGTCGTGACTCACTTGTGAAGTGGTGCAGGAGCTTGACTTAGGGCGTTTCGAGAGCTAATGTGTTTCGACTGCAATTTTTCCATCTTTCAAGTTCGTAGGCGTGCATGCCCGTACCAAAACTGGAAACCCCCAAAGTTGACCCCCCCAACGTTGAGCGAACAGATGATCTAGTTGCCGATGAGCGGTGGCAGCTCGTTCAACGAATTGTGTCCAGCCCACCCTTCCAGAAGAGTGTGCGGCTCCGCGAACTTCTGGAGTATGTGGCCAAGCAAACCATTCATGGACACGCCCAGGAATTGTCCGAGCAACATATCGGCAATGTTCTCTTCCACAAGCCTTCAGGTTACAGTTCGCTCGAGGACAGCTCGGTCCGGGTCCACATTCGACAGCTCCGCCTGAAGCTTCATGAGTATTTCGATGAAGAGGGACGCGAAGAGCCGCTAGTTCTGACCATACCCAAAGGTGCCTACGCACCCGTATTCAAGGCGGCCGCGAAAAGCGCGGATTCAGAAGCGGAAACGAAGGTCATGCCAAGCGGCGTTTGGCGCCGGCGAACCTTGCTGGCCTGGGCGCTTTGTGCCGTGCTGACCGTAATTTGCACGGCCCTCCTTTATCAGTCCGCTAAGAACCGGGTGCCGGGTGGATCAGCAATTGCCGCCACCCCGCCCTGGCCCTTTTCCCAGGTATTCGATTCGCGGCATCAAACCTTAATTGTTGTAGCGGACAGCAACTATGGCATGTACCGGATCTTCACGAGCCAGCCCGGTTCGCTCGATCAATACCTCCGTCGAGACTTTTTGCAAAACTCGTTTATGCCTAAACGCGAAGGTCCCACGCCGCGATTGAGCGAGTATATTTCGAACTCGATGCTCACTTCTTTTGCCGACGTCGTCAACGTGGCCACCTTGGTCAAGATGGCGGGGCCCTTCCAAGAGCAGGCACTGCTTCGGCACCCAAGAGATCTGAGTATGCGCGATATGGATCACGATAATTACGTCTTCATCGGAAGTCAGGGGTCAAATCCTTGGGTGTCGCTCTTCCAGAACCGGCTGAATTTCCTTGAAAGCGAGGGCATGGTAGGGAACAGCGCGAAGGCATTTGTGAACACTCACCCTCGACCTGGAGAGAAGGCTCGATACGAGGGTTTGAGATGGACCGGGACGATCGGAGAAGACTATGCGACCATTGCCCTTCTTCCGAATGTCACCCATGATGGGAGCGTGCTCATCATGCAGGGACTTCAACAGGAGGGAACGGAGGCCGCTGGACGATTTCTGGCCGAACCGGAAAACCGGCAGCAACTGAAGGCCGCGCTCGGGATCACGGGATCGACGGAAAACGCTCCGGGAAATATTTGGTTTGAGGCCTTGATTCACTCACGGACGGTTGCCGGGGCGCCGAATTCAACGAATCTGGTTGCGGTCCGCCGCATTCAATAGCGATGCCCGCGAAACCGGTTGTTGTTGCCATGACATGTGCTGCGAGTCAGCACGGTTTCTCTGCGCCAGAGGTCCTGCAGCTGTGCATTTTGCCGATTTCCTGGTGTCTCCTCGAGTTGCTATACCTCCCTCGCATAACCTAATGTTGTTGGCATGGCGGCCCAGAACAGTTGGCGGGGAGAAATCGAGACGTCCAGATCCTTTCATTGCTGGTACCGCGGTTTGAAGGTCACTCTCCCGACCGCCAGCGGTGCCGTTCTTGTCTGCGTTATTTCCAGCGTCCTGGCCGTGCCGCCAATGGTAAGCGGGCAGGGCGACGTGGACACCCTTCTCCGGGAAGCACGCGCGGCGGAGAAGGCTGACGACTATCAGGCGGCAGATCGTGTTTACTTGCAGGCTCTGGCACGTGCTCCGGGAAATCTGGAGATCCTCAAGCGCCTCGGAGTACTGCAACAAACCGAGCAGAAATTCGCTGCGTCGATCGAGAGTTTTAAGCAGGTGCTCGAGCACGATGCGCAGTATCCCGAAGCAAACTTTTTTCTTGGCGTCTCCTACTTCGGCGAGAATGACTTTAACCGAGCGATCCAGAGCTTCGAGCAGGAGCTAACAACTCCCAAACCGCACCCCCGGTGCCGCTACTATCTCGCGTTGGCGCTGCAGGCTGTCGGCCGGATCGACGAAACCATTTCACAACTCAACCGTGCAGTTGCTGAAAATCCAAAAGATGCCGATGCTCTTTATCAGCTGGCGCGCATTTATAAGAGCGCCTCTCTGCAGGCGATCGATAGACTGGAAGCCCTGGGCCAGGACTCGTTCCAGTTACACGCCTTGATGGGAGAGGTCTACGCGGATAATGAGCGCTACGCGGAAGCGATTAAGGAATACCGGGCGGCACTTTCGAAACGGCCTGACGCCGCGGGAATTCGCTATGCCATTGGTGTGGCGTATTGGGTGCAACACGACATGGATGCCGCGAAGAAGGAATTTGTGGATGCCTTGAAAGAAAATCCGAACGACGCGCTGACCAACTTGTACCTGGGGGATATCGCTGTTCACCAAGAGCGCTTTGCGGAAGCACGTAATTACCTCAGTGTAGCCGAGCGAGGACAGCCCGGCATGCCAGAGGTTCACGTGCTGCTCGGGAAATGTTATCGGGGCGAGAACGAGCCTGAAAAGGCGAAGACTGAATTCCTGGCTGCGATCCAGGCGGACCCCAACGCGGCGCAGCCTCACTACCTGCTGGCCCAGGTCTATCGCGAACTACGTGACGCAGAAGCGAGCGCGAAAGAATTCGAGGAATTTGAAAAGCTTTCCCGGCTGGAAAAAGAAAAAGGTCTTCATCATGGGACCCAGAAGAACAGGCCACAGAACAACAACAACGATGAGTCCGAGAACTGACGTGCACTGCAGGCCCCGCTCGAAGACCTGGATCATGCTCATCTGCGTCTCCTACCGGTATATAGGGAGACTAGTAACCGCCGGGAGTAGTTTCCTCGCAATCGCTCTCCTGCTTGGATCTGGTCCAGGCGCCGTCGCGGGGCAAACAGGCCCTTCGCAAACGACAGGCGATGCAGCCGTGGAAGCGCACTTTTCCGTGGCCCAACAAGCCCAGAAAAACAATGATTATGTGACAGCGGAGCGAGAGTACCGCGCGGTGCTTGCCATAAGGCCCGATTTTGCCGAAGTTCACATGAATCTCGGCTTGGTCTATCAGCTTCAAAACCAGATTTCCGACGCGATAACCGAGTTTCAGCGTGCACTCAAACTTAAGCCTGCGCTGGCCGGCGCGAATTTCTTTCTTGGTGTTGACTATTGCAAGCGGGGCGAAGGGAGCAGAGCTCTCCCCTACTTGAAGGCCGCAGCCCGCCAGGATCCTCGCCGACCCGACGTTTGGTCATGGTTGGCGACGGCCCAGGAAATGTCAGGACAGATTCATGCGGAAGTGGCGACTCTTCAAAAGGCACTGAGTTTGCTGCCCCGGAACGTTGATTTACTCTACCTGCTCGGTCACGCTTATGAGCGGCTTGGAAAAGAGGAGGTCGCTCGCCTGCAAAAAGCGGCACCGCACTCTTCACGCGCAGAGCAGTTGCTGGCTGAAAGCTACGGCGCCAGCAGCGAGTGGCCTTCAGCGGTGATTCATTTCCGGAACGCACTGGCGGCCTCGCCTGACACTCGAGGGTTGCATGTCGAGCTCGGCGAAGTGCTCTTGCGAGCAGGAAAACTTGCGCGGGCCGCCTCAGAATTTGAGGAAGAATTGCATCTTGCGCCTCATAGCCTGCGTGCACTAGTACGCCGGGGCGAAGCAAGACTCATCCAAGGTGACCTCGAAGGGGCCCTTCAGGATTGGAGTACCGCGTTAGCTGCGGACGGGCTGCAGGCGGCGAGAGTCCTCGGTATCCGCGAGACTGGATTAGGCGATGCCGCGTTCGAGCAACTCCCGGACGCCCTGCGCGTAAAAACCGAGAAACTTGCTCCTGAACTGCAACAACGAGATATCCCGGCCGCACACTTAGCGCTTGCATTTCTCGCTATGCAATCCGGGAACTCTACGCTGCAGGCCGCTGAGGGTGAACTGGCCCCCTCTTCCTTCCGCGCGGCCTCGCCGATGAGCTGCTCACAAGCCGAAATCGAACGGACCGTCAAGCAAGAGCAGTTCTCGGCTCTGGCTCTTTGCAAGCGGCAGGTTTTCACGTCTCGGCGATCGGCCAGTTCGAGTTACGCTCTCGCTCGCGCACTGTTCGAAGCAGGGGAGTACGAGATGTCGCTTAGGCTGCTTGCGGACCTCGCACCACCTCATCGGCATTCTTCGGAAGCTTCCTATTGGCGGGCGCGTTGCTATGAAAAATTGGCTACCGCTGCATATCTGAGTCTTTACCGGGCGGACCCCAACTCTTATCGCCTGCATCAGCTCATGGCTGATCTAAATGCTGCAAAGGGCAACGACGGAAAAGCCATCGAGGAATATCGTCTGGCGATTGAGTCGAAACCGTCCTTGCCAAATTTGCATTACGGTCTCGGCCATCTTTTGTGGAAAGATCTCAAGGTCAGTGAAGCGCGTCAGGAGTTCGAAGCTGAGCTGGCGTTGAATCCACAGCACGCTGCGGCACTCAACGACCTCGGCAATACCTATCTTCTGGAGCACCAGCCGGAGAAAGCCGTCCCTTATCTGACGCGGGCAATGGCCTCGGATCCTCATAATGCTGACATACATCGTGACTTGGGCACTGCCTATTCCGAGCTGCGTGACTATCCGAAGGCGGAAGCGGAATTCAAGGTCGCGGTTTCTGCAGATCGGGATGGGTCCGTCCATTACAAACTTGCCCGGGTCTATCAGGCCCTTGGACAGAAGGAGAACGCGGCGCGCGAGTTTGAACGCTCAACGACCCTGAACGCGGAAGCGCACACGAAACTAGAGAAGCAAAGGGAACGATTGGATGAAGTCGAGAAGGCTACCCAGGATCCTTAAAGAGCGCGATCAGATGACCGTCCTATGAAAGACAATTCCCGAGTTTTCGGAGTTGCCATCCTCTTGATGGCAGGGCTGTTCTTGTCTCGTGTTTCCCAGTGCCAGGCTGTTCAGGATCGCCAGCAGGCGCCCGATCGCAGCGCAAGTGGCCAGAGTGAGACATTCCAGAGGGGCCTGACTGCGTTAAAAGAGAATCGATCGGAGGCGGCGCTTGTGGAATTAACCGCGGCGGAACATGCGAAACCGGACGACCCTCGAATCCACAATTTTCGCGGGATTGTGCTTGCTCGTTTGGGCCGAAGTAGCGAGGCTGCTGCCGAGTACCGGGAAACCTTTCGCTTGGACCCTCGGATGGAGGATGCCTACCGAAATCTTGGGTTCCTCGAATGGACCGACCATAACCTCGAGCCAGCACGTGAAGCACTGGCACGCGCAGTCGAACTCTCTCCCAAGGACTCTTTTGCCCATTACTATCTCGGACGGGTGCAACTCGAGCGACTGGCTTACTCTGAGGCGTTTCGGGAGTTGGAGCTTTCCGATGTGCCGTGGCCTGCCGAGCCAGGTTTCCTGATGCAAGCCGCGGCTGGGTATCTGGCGCTCGGGCGGCTGGATGAAGCCCGAAACACGGTTCATCAACTTGCAACGCTTTCACTCCCGGACGCTCAATCCGTTCGCGCCGCTGCGCTTCTCCTGGCTGTTCACGAAAATGACACCGCCATTGGTCTCCTGCAAAAGTTGCGAGACCGTCACGCCGCCGAGCCTACTCCTTGGGCTCAGTTTGATTTGGCACTGGCATCGCTCTTTGCCGGGAGATACGCGAAAGCGGTTGAGCAAGCCGAGAACTACATCAACGTTGCACGTCCGGCGGGATCAGAATCCGCCCAGGTAGTCTCCGCGTGGTCGTTGCTTGGAATTGCTTATGCCCGCCTCGGCCAAGGGGATCGGGCCGTTGATGCCTTGTGCCACGCAGCGGCACTCGCCCCGCAGCGGGAAGAGCACTGGCTGAATTTGACGCGGGAATTGATGGAGTTGAGCCGCTACGGTGAAGCGATCTCTGCGGCTCAGGATGGCCTTGCAACCGATCCCAAGTCTTACGCTTTGCATTTGCGACTGGGGGCGGCGAACCTCTCGGCTGGGCACTACGCGGAGGCGGAGACTGCCTTTCGAAGCCTCGTGGAGGCCGGTGACCCGCTGCCAACGAGTTACATTGGATTGGCTCAAGTGCTGCTGCGCACAGGTCGTGCCGAAGAGGCTGCTTCCGAACTCTCGGCTGCCCAGCAAAAATTGGGGTCAACTTTTCTCATCAGCTATTTTCAAGGCTTGTCCCTCGAACGTGCAGGCAAACGGCCGCAAGCAATTACTGCGTTAAACGAAGCAATTCGGCTCAACCCAAATAGCGCCGAAGCCCGTTTGGAACTTGGAAAGACCAAACTTGCACTGGGACGCGTGACGGAAGCGATTGTTGAACTTGAAGAAGCGCTGCGTCTGAGCCCGGGCAACGTGCAGGCGGGGCGGTTGCTGAGCCAGGCTTATCAGCGAACGGGAGACACCCAGCGCGCCGCAGAGTACGCAGTCACTTCGACTGAGGCGCCGCCAGCCACGGAAGGCGATGTGTTGGGGGACTTCGTGCTACCGGACTGGCAAATGCCCGAGGAAACCAAAAAAAGTGAAGTCTCCGAGCCCAAAGGAACCTTTTGAATAATCAAAGATCATCTCTTCACAGGTTCGTGGCAAGACAAAAGATGGTTGGCTCGGTGATCTTGCTCATGCTGGCGAGCCGCCTGGCACCGGCGCAAGAGTCAGCAGATTCGCAGACGGCAAAACCTCCCTCGCCGGTGGTCCAATTTATTGACATCGGCGAAAAAGCTGGCCTGACCGCGCCAACAATCTTCGGCGGAGTCGACACCAAGAAATATATTCTTGAGACGACGGGAACTGGCGTTGCCATTTTCGATTATGACAACGATGGGTGGCCTGACATCTTCATTGTGAATGGCACGACCCTGGAGGGCTTTCCACCGGATAAAGCGCCTACGAACCACCTTTATCGCAATAATCATGACGGAACCTTTACGGACGTTACTGCGCAGGCTGGCTTAATCGCGACTGGCTGGGGACAGGGAGTCTGCGTCGGGGATTACGACAATGACGGGTGGGAAGATCTCTACGTCACCTACTACGGCAAGAACCATCTTTATCATAATGACCACGGGGTCTTCACCGACGTCGCGGAAAAAGCTGGAGTTGCGGGCTCCGGAAAGGCTTGGGGGACCGGCTGTGCCTTTGTCGACTATAACCGGGATGGACATCTCGACCTGCTGGTTGCGAACTATGTCGACTTTAACCTTCGCACGACCCCTACCCCTGGCGAAGGGACGTCGTGCAACTGGAAAGGGATCCCCGTGATGTGTGGACCACGCGGCCTACAGGGTTCCAAAAACATCCTTTATGAGAACCGCGGTGACGGGACTTTTACCGATGTCACCACCAAGGCCCACATTGATCGCACGAACGGGCATTTTGCGTTCAGTGTTTCTACTCTGGACTTCGATGACGACGGCTGGCCGGATCTCTATGTTGCCTGTGACAGCACGCCGAGCATTCTGTATCACAACAATCGCGACGGAACCTTCACGGATGTCGCCGTCATGGCCGGCGTTGCATTTAACGAAGACGGGCGCGAACAGGCTGGTATGGGAGCCTCCATCGCGGATTACAACGGCGACGGACGTCTGGACATTTTCAAAACCAATTTTTCTGATGACACCCCCACCTTGTACCGCAATGACGGTGATGGAATCTTCACCGACGTCACATACGCTGCGGGTCTGGGTTCACACCTGCAATATTTGGGCTGGGGAACCATGTTTCTTGACTTCGACAATGACGGCTGGCCGGATCTAATCCTGGCGAACGGACATGTCTACCCGGAAGTGGACAAATATCATTTGGGCAGTAATTATCGGGAGCCCCGCCTCCTCTACCATAACAACGGTAATGGAACGTTTTCCGATGTTTCTGCAAACGCTGGCCCCGGCATCAACGCGACGTCATCCGCGCGTGGCTTGGCGGTTGGCGATCTCTGGAATGATGGTCAACTTTCCGTGGTCATTAACAATGTGTATGCACCACCGAGCTTGCTAAGGAACACCGCACATTCCGGGTCCCATTGGATTGCCTTCAAGACTGTCGGGACACGTTCGAATCGCGACGGAATTGGCGCAAGAATCGACGTTAAGAGCGGCGAGCGAACGCTCGTCGACGAAGTGCGCAGCGGCTCCAGCTATATTTCGCAAAATGACCTGCGCGTGCATTTCGGCCTCGGTACCGCCACCAAGGCCGAATCTGTGCGGGTGCGCTGGCCGAGCGGACTCGTGGAACGTTTTAACAATCTGCCTGCGGATACGCTGCACACCTTGAAAGAAGGTTCCGGAGAGACGGTGACCCCCACTCCGACAAAGGTATCGGGGAAAGGGAAAGACTAAGTATCTCCTCCCTCGTTGTCTATTGATTGTGGCGCCCGCTTCCCGCATCATTCCTTGCGGGCTCGTCTACGTTGAGAATTTGGTCGGCCTGCACATTCCTGATGGTTTGACGGATTCCGCTAGGCCAGCGAATTTCAATCGTTTCAGCGATGCTCGCCGCCCCCAACCCAAAATGCACCCGCTTATCGCTGGACGAAAGATAGCTGCTAGCAGTGGTTACGGTTGCGACTTGCGAGTTCTTTGCGGCCACAACTTTGACTTCTGCTCCAATCGCATCCCGATTGCTTTTGTGCCCGTTGAGTTTCAAAGTCAACCAGTGATATGGCGTCGGAGTAACGTTGCGAAGAATGTAGAGTGGCCCGTCATTAGTAGTAACGACCGCATCCACACGGCCATCATTATCGATATCTCCGATCGCCATGCCGCGGCCCACCCAGGCTTCACGAAAAACACTCCCGGCGTCTGCTGAGACGTCGACAAAGCCGCGGCCGGTGTTTCGCGCGAGCAACAGGGGTTCCCGATACCGAAGATTGGGAAAACTCAGTTCAATGGTGTCCAAATCGTGCCCTTGAGCAATCAGAAGATCCTTCCATCCGTCATTGTCATAATCAAGGAAGCGAACGCCCCACCCAGAGTGCGTCATGGTCATGCGGCCCAGGCCCGAAGGATAGCTCTCGTATGCAAACGTGCCATCGCCGTTATTCCGATACAGGGCGTACATCTGGTTGGCGAGGTCTGTAATGACCAGATCCGGGAGGCCATCATTGTTATAGTCCGCGAAATCCACTCCCATGCCAGCATAGCTATGGCCCTCGCCATCGACCGCCACGCCTGACATCAACCCGACATCCTCAAACGTGCCATCATTCTTGTGATGATAAAGAAATTCCGGCATGGAATCGTTGGCGATTACGATATCGATGCGGCCGTCCCCGTCGTAATCCGCAACGGCGATTCCCAAACCTTTGCCCGGTTTTGAGATTCCAATTGATTTCGATATCTCGGTAAATTTGCCATTGCCATTGTTGTGGTAAACGAGCGGCGTAATCGGTTTGAAATAATCCGGGTGGCAGTAGGCTCGGAAGCCTTCCTTGCGCTCGCCGCACCAGATATCGTCAAAATCCCACTCCAGGTATCGAAGAACAACTAAGTCCAGCAGTCCGTCATTATCCAAGTCAACCCACGCGGCGCTGGTTGACCAGCCGCTTCCGCCTACTCCCGCCTTTTCTGTCACATCAGTGAAAGTGCCGTCACCATTGTTGTGGTATAGCTTGTTTCCGCCGATTGCCGTAACGTACAAGTCTTCATAGCCATCATTGTCATAATCTCCCACGACCACCCCCATTCCATAGCCTGTTCCCTGCAGGCCCGCTCTTTCGGTCACGTCCTCAAAGGTGCCGTCTTGCTTCTGGTGATAAAGGCGATTCCAGTATTTGGGGCCCGTCTTCTGCGGGATCGTTCCCTTGGGCATTGGGTCAGTCAGTGGCGCTCCGTTAACCGCGAAAATATCCAAGCGCCCGTCATTGTCAAAATCAAACAACGCCACACCCCCGCCCATCGTCTCCGGCAAGTACTTTCGCGAAGTGTGCGAGGCGAGATTCTGAAAATGAAGCCCCAACGCGGATGTCACATCGACGAACTGTGGGAGAACTGCTTTCTCTGGTTCGTCCGCCTTAGGCCGGTCCTGCGACCTTATCGGATATGCGAACAAGACACACAAAGCGGCGATCAACAACACTTGCATGGGCAGCCGAGTCCCAGTGTTTTGCATCCTTATTGTGGGCCCAAGTCGACTCTCGTAACGCGGGCAATTCATTTCTTTCTGTAATCGGGGTCCATGTCAGGAGTTCGCAGCCCCGCTTGCTCGAGTGCTTGAAGAACAAACGAATTCCACGCGAAAACGCGATGATAGCCAAAAAATGGATGAGCCGCGTCCGTTGCCAAATACTCGTGGCTCGTCGGGAAATCCGGCGAAATGTGTGTTTCCGCCCATAAGCGATTGGCGATTGCTTTCCTGGCGTTGCCCCATCCATGGAGCATTCCGGCTACGTATCCGCAGATTTCAATCCGCATCCAGCTTCCGCCGTTGTAATAGATACCGTCCATGCCGCGGTGCGCGTATTGAACCGCGAAGGAGTCGCTGACCATGGGGTGCCACTTCTCCGTGAAGTAGCTCGAGGTTTTGCCGCCGTCCCTGAGCCCGATCAGAATTGGCCGTACTGTTCCACCGGTCTCTGGATAGGGAGAATCCGGTCGCGGCATCATTACCGGGATCTGATCAAGATGATTCACAACCATCTCGTCTGTCAGGATTTTGCGATTAAACAACCAAAGAGAGAGATACTCTGGAAAAATCTCGGCAAAACCGATGGCGTCCGCAATGCCGACCGCCGGCCGGAGAAACTTACGCGCCGGATCGTAGTAACTGCGATATGCCTGCTCAGCCTTTTCGATTTCGGCCTCGAAGATCGTCGCACTCACATCCGGGATCTGCAGTTCCTTGATAACGCGCAGAGTCACCGCAAGCATCCCCTGGTTCTCGCAAATACTTGACGTACCCTTCGAATAATCGATGACGTCAAGCTGGCCCATGACGAACTGTGCCCAGCAGATACCGTCGCGGCCGGGATCATAAGTCCGGAGGCAATATTCTGCCGCTCTTCGAACCTTCTCCATGGGGAGCTTCGTATCAAAACGTCGACGATTCAGGAGAGCCCATTGCAGCCAGAGCGGCGTAGAATCGTTCGACTTGCGCTCCACATTAGCTTTATTGGGCTCGACTAAAGTGTTGATTGCTCCGTCGGTTCCCTGATTCTCAGCCCACAAACCGAATACACCCTCATTTAGTTCGGGGTTATGAATCCCGTTCAGCGCGTAGAAACTGTCCCGAAGATACATCTCACCCGCCGCAGAATACCAAATGCTCGGAGCGAGTATGGGCCGAATGTCTTCCGTGTCTGCGTTCCAGCACAGCATCATCAAGTCGGCGTAGAGAATCTTCTCCGTGTCGCCGCCGTCAAAGCCCAGGCCGTTCGCCAGGTGGATCTGGCTGCTCATCCGATAGCCTCGGACCGTGTCTGATACCGTGTCGTCGAGAAAAATAAACGCGGTTTTCTCTACTTGCCGGTCCATCTCAAGCCGGTGGTATGGTTCACACTGTGTACCTTCGCGGCGCACTTCAACGGTTCGCAACTCGACTTTGGTTACACCAGCGGGCGCCTCTTGCTCGATTGCCTGCTCTGACTGCGGCAAGGACAAGAAGAGCGCGCTGCCACGACCGCTCAAGGCCGGCACAAATACCGTGGTACGGAATTCAGACCAAGTTGGCCCCGATCCGGGAACAACGTCGTCATATAAGGTGATGTTTTGAAGCTTCCGCAGTTGGTCGTCTACGTCCCAAATCTGGGCGGCCAGCGGCAGCGGCGCACGATACACGAGGCGAACGGAGTACACTTCACCGCTGTTTCCGGAAAGCGGGATAGTCAACCCATCTTTCGAAGTGCGGAGGGACAGCATCGCCACACCATCCCGCTCTTCAAGGGTCGCGTCACCTTGTTTAACCCATGATGCGATCGGACGAGCTATGTTGTCGAGCGGGATATTGCGATCGATCCGCTCCAATGCCTCCCCAAATGTCTGCTGAACAAAAAGCTGCTGTTTGGCACGATCTTCTGGTCGTGCGACGAAACAAAGATTGATGTCCGGAATTCTCCGCGAAGCCGGTTTTACAGGTTTGCCGTCCCGCCGTATTACTCGGTTCCACTGATTACGATAGCCGGCATCCGTCAACAGGCCGACGCAGACGCCGTTCCTGGTACGGAATCCCGCAGCGGGAAAATACTCGCGCAGAGGTCCACCCTGGCAGTCCAACTGATCGAAACTCCAGAATTTAGACGGGGGCTCCACCGCTTCCAGGCGATTGCTCACTTGATAGAACATCATGAACATGTCGGCTTGGCGGAGCCGGATTCGCTTTCGGACCACGTTCGAATTGATTACGTCGTAGTCGACTTCAACAAAAACCGTAGCACTCAAATTGTTGAGCTTGCACGTCCCTCTGAGCGCCACGTGCGTCGCATCGCCCGACCACGACGCAGCCTTCCAGTCGCCAATACGGTCTTCCAGGCTTCGTTCGCCATTCTGGAAAACGGCTGAAAACTCTCCCCCGTCGTTGTGCCGCGCGAGGGTCTGTCCGCGATGCAGAATACTGACCCCGAAGCCCTGCCCGGCGGAGCCGATAACTTTCAGTGTGACTCCATCAGCTGCAGACGCCTGCTCGAAAGCAACAAGGGCTGACAGATTGGTTACGCTGGCAAGGCCAGCAGCAAAACCGCCGACCATTGACCGCTCGAGGAACTGCCGCCGAGACAGTGCCTTGCAGAATATACTTCCTTTTTCTTTTTCGTCGAAATTTGCCATTTTTACAATGTTGTGGAAACCAAAAAAGCGGTCAGAGTGGGCAGCCGGTCAAGAGTCCCAGACTGTGACAAGCAATGTCAAGCGCTCTGTCGGACCAGACGATCGCTAGGCCGGGCCCCGGTGGCGGTGCTTAGGAGATCCTCTTGATAGGTCCGGAACGCCACGGTATAAATGCAAGCGGAGTGCACACGGTGAAAAGATTCCAGTCCGTTCTCTTGAGAGCGCTGTTGATCGCGGTTGGCTTGTACACGAGCGCAATGGGGGAGCAAACGGCACGTTGGCCCGAGGAGAGGGCGAACGCCTGGTACGCGCAGCAGCCGTGGCTGGTTGGCAGTAATTATGTACCCAAGTCGGCAATCAACCAGTTGGAAATGTGGCAGACAGCGACCTTTGATCCCGTCGAGATGGATAAGGAATTGACTTGGGCTGAAGCAATGGGCATGAACACCATGCGTGTCTTTCTACACGATCTGCTCTGGCAGCAGGATCCGGCGGGTTTTCAGAGGCGCATCGACCAGTTCTTGACGATCGCGTCGCGGCATCACATCCGTCCGATGCTTGTGCTCTTCGATTCCTGCTGGGACCCGCAACCTCATCTCGGCCCGCAGCATCCACCCACTCCGGGAATTCACAACTCAGGCTGGGTGCAAAGTCCCGGTGCGACGGCACTGGCCGACCCCAACCAATATCCGCGGCTCAAATCATACGTGCAAGGTGTAGTAGGAGCTTTCGCAAAGGACGACCGGATTCTTGCCTGGGACGTGTGGAATGAGCCGGGATCTGATAACGCCGGAAGCTATCCGAAAGAAGAGCTGAAAGAGAAAGACAAAATTGCCCGGGTTGGCGCTCTCTTGCCACGAGTGTTCGAGTGGGCGCGCGCGGTGAACCCCACGCAGCCCCTCACCAGCGGAGTCTGGGGAGTCGATACGTCGCCGGATGGGGCCAACCTCGGTGAACTGCAGCAGATTCAATTGCGCGAGTCCGACATTGTTACGTTTCACAATTACAGCTGGCCGGAATACTTCAGCCGCGAAGTGGCGTGGCTCAAGAAATACAACCGCCCCGTGATCTGCACGGAATTTATGGCCCGCTCGGTGGGCAGCACCTTTGACGCGATATTGCCGATTGCCAAAGAAGAGCGCGTCGGAGCGATCAATTGGGGCTTCGTCGCCGGCAAAACACAGACGTACTTGCCGTGGGAATCCTGGCAGCACCCATACGTCCTCGACCAGCCGCCGGTGTGGTTTCACGAGGTGCTGCGCCCTGACGGAACGCCCTATCGACAGGCGGAGGTGAATCTAATCTGGCAGCTCACCGGGAGGAGTGGGAATTAAGGATCATTGGAAGGGCTACTACCCTCGCTCCGATGGTGTGGCCTTTCAGATCAAACGCCACGTCCTTTCTGTTCACTGCTGAAAGAGATAAAAATCATCCGCTGCAACATAACCCTTGGAGTCGGCTTGCACGGGACCGCTAATGCTCACAGTCGCGGACGATTGCCTTGCGGGTATGGTGAAGTCCACGCTAACGCGATGCCACGTCGCCCCCTCCACAGAAGCCCGCACCGGGGTTCCGCCAAAATCATCTACCGTCAAAGTCGCCTGTGCTTCGGCGGTCGAGAGCACCCATGCATGCAGGGTGTAGCGTCCGGGAGCAAGCCCGGGAATTGTTTGTTGCGCGGTGCCACCCCCGCTCTCGATTACCAGGCGGCGCAGGCCCGAGTGCGCGCAGCAGTAGTTGGCTCGCGCCTTGCCGGAGAACTTCCAGGGATTGTCTTTGCTCGGCGCGCTACCGTCCCACTGCTCGCTCTCAAAGCTCGCGTCCAGAACTAGGTTTTGCGGCACGACCCGGTGCGTCATGGATACATCGTCGAACGCGGCCCTGACGCCTTCGGTAAACAGACCCGGGTTGCTTGCGCCGATTGAGAAACGCCCGTCTGCAATTTCCTGCCCGTCGAGAAAGAAGGTAAACGCCGAGTCTTGCTTGCTCACGCGAATCGTGTGATAAACATCATATTGAAATCCGCGCGGCAGGCCGACGGAAAACGAATCACGTACCTCGTTGCCCAGGACGTGCTGCACCCAAAAGCGCGCGAACGGCCAGATGTTGCGATCAAAGCCTGCGAGCACGAGTTCGGCGCCCGGTTGATCTGCAGCGGCCACGACTCCCGCCTTTGAGGCCAGCGAATCGTTATCGCGCCACAATAGGCTGGCTGAGAACTCGTAGTTGTTGGCGGAGTCGCCCTTCAGCGCGATAACGCGATTTCCGCCTCCGCCTACTTGATGAAGCGCTCCCCCTTCTATTAACCAGTTGGCGGCGGACGATGTTGACCACGACTCGATTGCATCGGGACTGTCGAAGGTGTCTTCGTAGAATGGCGTCAAAGCCTGGGAGCCGAATTCCACTGGTGTCTGTACCGAGAACGTTCCAAAAGCGCCGCTTTTCCCTCCAAGACCGTAGGTTCCCGCCAGCATGTTAACGCCGTCCAGCTTTAGTTCTATTTGTCCGCCATCGCGGGTGATCAACAACTGATGAAACGCCTCGGGAACAAAACCTGGCGGGAACTCACGCGTGAAAGGAGAAAGATCCTTTCCCGCGATCCGTGCCCGAAGCGCAACCACTTTCGATTCGATGGATGCGCGGACCCAATTATCTTCATCCTGAAAGAAGACGAGAGCCCCTGCCCCCGGCTCTTCCTCGCGTCCGACAGAAACCTTGCGCGAGACCGGCGCGGCCTCCTTCGGAAGCATGCGCAAATTCAGTTCGTAAACGAAATGTGCATAGGGCCCAACTTGCGGCGTCACGTGCATCGTCTTGCCGCGACCGTAGTCGGCGGCGATGTGTCCGTCGTTGCCATTGCCGTACGTGCTAAAGATCGGCCGGTTCGGAGCGGGCAGGTCGGCCAGGCTGGGCTGCTGCATGAACATCCGGTCATGATTCCAATAAAGGCGGTCTACAAAAGGGAGGCGATTCCAGGGATCGAGAAAGGGAACTACCCGCGCATGGTGGATGCAGAGATCGTCCACGTTGTTGGGGGCTTTTACGAGCGCGTTGTGCCCGGGCGCGTCCACAAGCGGCGTACTGCGTAGTATTGGGGGGACAACTTTCTTCCAGCCCGGGCCGTCCATCCCTCCGGACGGAGGTATATCAGAAGTCGCATAGGCTAGAGCATAGGTCGGCAGGTCCCATGAGCCTCCGCTATACATCATGTAATAGCGGCCATGCCGTTTTATGACAGTGGGCCCTTCATTGGTATACCGCAGGCTTCCGTCGTTAGGGTCGCCGTCCTTATCTTCCCACGCCTCACTGCCACGTGTGATATGAGAAGGCTCTCCCGCAACCGTGTTCCAGGACGTCAACCGGTCGGCCACAATACCTGCGCCGGGAAGTCGGGGCTCGTTGAGATAGCTATAGAAGAGGTACTCGGCGCCACCATCGGGATCCCTGAAAACCGTAGGGTCAATGCCCCAGCCCGGCGTGACCGGCTGGCCGGAATCCACAAATGGACCGCGCGGGCTGTCGCTGACGGCAACTCCGATGCGACGCGCCATTTCTGCAATGCGCCAGTCGTCGGACTTGCGGCTGGCTGTGTAATACATGTAGAACTTGCCATTGCGATAGACCACTTCCGGTGCCCAGATATCAGACTGGTTCCACGCATGGGGACGATCAGATGCTTGCAATACAGGACCGACAACGTCCCAATGAACCAAATCCGTGGAATGGTAAGCGACGATCGGCGAGCCGCTAAAGTAGACGAAGTATTGCCCGTTCCACTTGAGCACGAACGGGTCGGCCAGTTCGTGCTCGACATGGCTGGGATCGCCGATAACTGAATTTGTATAAGGCGCCTGGGCATTAACACGTGCCGCAGTCGAACACAACAAGCAGATATAAATCGAGAAGGCTACAGCTATCGGACGTGTCCAAGGCTGCCCCGATCCAGCAGTCGTGCTCATGCGCTCACCTCACCCGCGCCCTCGGCGGCAGCCGACACAAGAATCTGAGGTAACAGGCCGGTGGCCTTCTCATAGGCGTTGGCGACGCTGTGACGAAAACTTTCGACGCTTCTGTTGTCCACCAGGTTGATCGTGGATCCTCCAAAGCCCCCGCCCGTCATGCGGGCGCCGTGCACTCCGCCTACCTGCCCTGCCAGTTCAACCATGAGATCCAGCTCCGGACAGCTGACCTCATAATCATTTTTCAGACTGATGTGGGATTCAGCCATGAGGCGTCCAAATGTTTTCAGATCTTCTTTCTCGAGGGCGGCGGCCGCATCGAGCACCCGAGCATTTTCGGTAACGACGTGGCGACAACGCCGGTATATGGTCGGAGGCAGAACGCCGGAAGAACGAACCAAGTCCTCGACCCGTACATCCCGCAATGCCCGCACCTGTGGCATCCTGCGCCACAAGAGTCGCACACCTTCTTCGCACTCCGCCCTCCGTGTGTTGTACTCGCTGCTCGCCAAGTCGTGCTTCACCATCGTGTTGCAGATCACGAGACTCACGTCGGCTGGAATCGGCAGCAGCCGATAGTTCAGCGACCGGCAATCCAGCATGAGCGCCTTCCCGGCATGGCCGCAGCAGGAAATAAACTGGTCCATAATACCGACGCGTGCGCCAACGAATTCGTTCTCGGCGCGGCGGCAGAGTTTGGCGAGTTCGACACGATCGACCGGCAATTCCGAGTTTTCGAGGAGCGCAAAAGCAGTGGCCACCTCGATGGCCGCCGATGAGCTCAGCCCGGAGCCGATCGAAACCTCGCCGCTGATCAACAGGTTAGCGCCGCGCAGCGAAGGGTGGGTTCTGTCGAGCATCACTGCGACGCCCTGCACATAGTCACTCCAGTGACTCCTGGGTCTTGGATCGTGGTCATCCAGGTCAATCTCGGCGCTTTCGGCAAAGTTCTCGGAATGCACAACCAGCTTCCGATCATCGCGCGGAGCGATAGCAGCCCAAACACTGAGCTCGATGGCAGCGGGCATGACGAAGCCGTCATTGTAGTCGGTATGCTCGCCGATCAGATTGACGCGCCCGGGCGCGCGAAACACACGCGGGGACGTGCCATAGCGCTGGCGAAAGCCGAGCTGTAACTTCGACGCTATGCTTGTTTCCAGTGTGCTTTTCACGGCGCCACTTCCAGAGTGATTACCGAAACCGAATGGCTGGGCAGATCGACGACAAAGGAAGTTCCTGCTGAAATACGTTTCTGCCGAAGCGAAACAGTGTCGGGCGACTCGAAGCTGTTGGCTGCGGCTAAGGACTCGGCGTTAATCGTCTCGATTGTCGCTTCCGAAGCAACCTTTGTTCCCGCTGACTCGATCGATGTGTGGAGCGTGCGCTCGGGGTCAGTATTTACAGCCTTTACGAAAATCTGTTTCCCATCCGAGGTCCGAGTTACTACGGCATCGAGGTACGGAATATTATTGCCTTCGAGGGTCGTGTCGAATACGGGACTCTGGACACGCGCGGCGAGTCTCTCAGTGCCGAAGCGGCGGCTATACAATTCGTTCACCAGGTAGGTAGGCGTGACGAACAATCCATGGCGACTAGACTGGATCACTCCGCCCGGCCATCCATTCACAAAATCGGAGACCGCGCTCATGGCCACGATGTCGCTGCGCTCAAAGACGTTCATTAGCCGGGCCGCATAGAGACCGGATTCCATCGAGTGTTGCCGCGGCACTGGCAGGGAAGTGTTCCATTCGTTGACGGCGAGCTTGATCTCACGGCCCGGAGCCAATTCGCGAAACATCTCCGCCACCTGCTTGTAAACCTGCTCGTAATGGAGCGGGTGCGCCATCAGGTTGTGCTCATCGCCGTGCATCTCCGCCAATCCGTAGTAGTGATGGATCGCGAGATAGTCCAGCTTGGAACCCGCGATCCGCAGCACCGTCCGGTTCCAACTCATGTTGTTGTCGCCAACACCGATCAGGCGAACAGAGGAATCGACGCGTCGAATGGCGTCGGCATAGCGAACGTAGTTCCGTGCGTAAGTTTCCGCGTCACTGTGTGCGCGCACCCAGCTTCCCCAGATCTCGTTCCCGATTTCCCAGAACTTGACTCCAAACGGCTCGGGATGACCATTGGCTGCCCGCATCGCGCCGTAGGGCGAAGAGGCTGGACCATTCGCGTACTCCACCCATGCCGCCGCCTCGTCCGCAGTTGCTCCACGTCCTTCCACGTTGACAGTGATCGACGGCGCCGCCCCCAGATTGCGGCATAAGCGCACGAACTCGTCGGTGCCAAAGTCGCTTGGCTCCGGTTCGTTTCCCCATGAAAGATTGGTCCAGGTGAAACGTTGATCGCGCGGACCGATGCCCCACATCCAGTGATAGTCTTGCGCGACATTGCCGCCCGGCCAGCGCAGAAAGGCGGGACGGAGAGCCTTCCCCTTTTCGAAGACATCTTCCCGCACTCCGTTTACACTGTCTCCCGGCATCAACGAGACTTGATCGATCCACAGCCGGCCGCGACCGTGGAAGAGAATCACGAGCTTCGCCAGCGGATCGCTCTTTGCGGGCGTCAAGGTGAACGGGTAGCTCTTCCAGTCGCCTGAGACTGGATGTATCTGCGCCGAGGCGTATCGTTCCCCACCGGTCCAATCAGCCTCTAGTGCCGCCGTGACGCGCCCTTCGAATCCGCTCGTTTTCAACCAGAGATATCCGTGATAAGGCAGACCTTGCCGCACGGGAAAACCGCCCTGTCGAATACCACGGCGTTGGCCGTCATCGTTGTCGATAGTCACGCGCAGGGAATGGTCGCCATTCTCACTCTTAAAGCTGCGAGAGGCGGGATACGAAACGGAATTATCCCAATAAAAATGTACCGCCGAATCGTCATCGCGGTCATCGGGATCACGCTCCCAATAGCGTGGCAAACCGCTCGCATTGGGCGCATCTTCGAAACTGCGATCCCGGATCATTTCCGCGTGGAGCCCAAACTTCACGCCCTCATACATGAACTCATCGAACTGCCCGTACAGCACTGGACTGACGTGGCCTTCCACTTTATCGGCCTGAATCGTAATGCTGGCCGCGGCAGATTCTTCCGCCGCCGAGGCTGTCCCGGCCCACGTTAGGGCGCCAACGATCAACACCAACGCAAAAGCTCGCGCTTGGATAACCGACCGACGACCACGGCAGGCCATCCGCTCCGACGCACACAATTCTAGAGTTGTCCGTGCTCTTCTCATGTCAAAGATTTCCGAAACGGCACAGCCACGCATCAGAATTCGCCCCTAGTGCGCGTGCATCGTAGCCACGCGAACCGAACTCCAGTCGTTCTCGGACGATCCATAGCCATAGAGCATGACCCAGAAATCACGGGGCAGATTCTTTACGGTTTTCTGCATCCCCATCTGGCCGTTCAACATGAAAAGGAAGTCGTCGCCGCGGCGCACAATCCCGATCGTAGGATTCGGAGTCTTCGTGCCCAGCTTGTGATTGTCAATTCTTGAGCTCACTCCATCCACAATCGCCCATGCTTCAAACACTCCTTCGCTGGTCAGGATCCACTCGACCCGATTGCGGCCGGATTCGTCGAACAGCACCGTGAGATTCGCATACCCTAGCGGCACACCCGTCTTGCCCTCCTCCGGCAGCGCGAGCCCAACTTTCGCCAAGGTGGCTTCTACAATAAAGCGGTCTGCTTTGAATTTCTGCTTTGTCCGTACGCCGGATCGTGACCCGCTCACGCTCCGGATCTGCAACTGCCCACCTTCGACTTTGAACGTGCCACCCGTCCCACCCTCAAGGGAAAATCGCTCCCACTTGGTCCCATCGAGCGCGTTCCCGTCAAAGCTGGCAAGCCATTCTTCCGCGGCGGGCTGCGCCGGAGTTGTTTGACCATGGACCAGTAGCACGCAGCAGATCAGCAACGCCGATAACACAAATCTCGGTTTCACAGCCATGAACCTCGAGCTCCCCTTCAGAAGCGCACATTAGCCAGGCGGCGCACGATGTCACGGCGCTGGCTCTCAGACTGTTCCTTCTCGGCATTGCTTAGCGACTCAAATTTCGCCATGATCGCCTGTGCTTCGTCCTTCTTCTTGAGTCGCACGTAGGCGCGTCCTAGTTGGTAATAGGCTTCTGCAAGCTTTGGGTCGGCCTTGATGACCCGCTCGAATTCCGCGGTCGCTTCCTCGAAACGGTTACTGCGCAAATAGAGCTTGCCAAGCGCCAGGCGGGCTTGTTGGAACTGCGGATCGAGAACCAATGCATGCTTCAAGTGGGACTCATCTTCCTTCTCGTTAGGAGGAGTGAGTTTAGAAAATGCCTCAGCAATAAGATAGTGCACGACCGGCGAACGCTCATCGACCGCCAGTGCCCGCCGGTAGTAGGGAATCGCATCCGGCACCTTGCCTTGATCAGCGCTGATCATCCCGAGGTAGGCGAGCGCCGGAAACATGCCGGCATCCAGGTCCAGCGCGTGCGAAAAAGCTCTCGTGGCCTCCTCAGTTTTGTTGTCCTGAAATTGTGCGAGTCCCATGGCAAACCACAGCCGGGAGGACTTGGGAAACTCCGTCAAAGCTTCCTGGAGTCGAATCACTGCGGCCTGCGGAGCTTGCGTGTCCGTCAGAAGCATCGCATAGCGGAAGCGATACCTTTCGCTAGTGGGCTCAAGCTGGATAGCCCGGCGCATGGCAGGGATAGCTTTTTCCGCATGCCCGTTTTCCTCGTACACATCGGCCAGCATGGCATATATCGGCCCAGACTCGACGCCGCGCGCTACTGCCGATTCCAATGACCTGCCCGCAGCCGCCAAATTCTTCTCCTCGCGATACGCGCGCGCCAGCAGTACCACGCGATCTGCATTGGAAGGCTCGGTCGCGATCGCAGCTTCCAGTTCGGCCGCCGCTTCCGCGAAGAGCCCGGCTTCAAACAGCGCGGTGCCGAGTTCCGCGCGTGCCGCCGCGCCGGCCAACTCCGGCGGAGCGTTCTTCAACCGCTTCTCGTAGCGAAGAAATTCCTCCGCCGCTTTCGCGGGCTCGTGCAGACGCAGCGAAATCACGACCAGCCCGCGCGCAATTTCTGCATCCGGCGCGATCGCCTCAGCGCGCAGAAACAGTTCTCTTGCCGAACGCAACCCTTCATTGGTTCCTTCGGCAAAACGAATCTGAGCCAGGTTCACCAGGGCGCCGGCTTGCTCGGGATTCAGGCGAAGGGAAGCTTCGAATTCCAGAGCCGCGGGACCTTTCCTTCCCAGTCTGAAAAGTATCGCCCCATGATTGTTGCGCGCCTCGGGTGAACTCGGGGCTGCTCTTGCGGCCGCTGCAAACTGCCGTTCCGCCTCAGTCAATTCGCCGGCACGATCCGCGATGATCCCGAGATAAGTCCTTGCGTCAACGTTGTTGGGCTCCAAAACCACGGCTCGCTGAAACAGATCTTTCGCGCGTCCGGAATTTCCTTGTTGCAGCGCCGACGCACCCTCCGTCACCAGCGCAGCGGCGTTGCGGCTGGCATTCCCCGGTGGTTTGACCTCTGCGAGGCTACTGCTAAGAGCGATAAGGAGCACGGCAGGCACCCAGGCAAGTCTGCGGAACCGGAACATAAAGACCAAACTAACGCAGAACCAGCGTGCGCGAAGGAAAATCCATAGCGCACGCCAGTTCCGCCGGACCATCAGTAAATCAACTTCAATCCGAACTGAAGGGAGCGCGGAGTGTACGAATCCGACACCCCAGCCTGCCCGAAGCATCCGCAATTCAAATCCATGTTCGGCAGGAAATAACGGTGGCGGTTGAAGGCATTGAACACCTCCGTGCGGAATTCCAAAATGAAGCGTTCCGTGAGGCCGGTTCGTTTCAGGACGCTGAAGTTCTCCAACGCGAAAGGATACAGACGCGCTTTGCTGAGTACCGGCGGCGCCGTACCAAAGAACTGGGCCGGGTTTGCGTAGAATTGTGCGTACGCAGGATCACCGGGTGGGGGGTTGCCCGGCGGTGCTGTATAGTCGACCGGCCTCGCAAATGCTCCGGGGTTCACCGCCTGATAAGTAACTCCCGCGGCCTTGTTTCCGGTGAGGATGGGCTGACCCGTTAGATTCGGCCGCAGATTCCCCTCATAGCCCACGAGGTCCAGGAACCCTGACTGAGAACCGGTGATGCTGGGCACGAGTGGTAGGCCTGATTCATATCTCTGAATGCCGTTGATCTGCCAGCCGCCGACAATTTTGTCGACGACACCGGGTTGATTCAGCAGAGGCTTGCCTTTTCCAAACGGCAACTCCCACAGGTAATTAATAACGAACACGTGTGCCGCGCTGCCAGGATCAACCGTGCGCAGGCTGCTGAGATTAAACGGGTTCTGGAGAGTGCCACGAATGGGCGAACCGCCTTCCAAATCCTCGGCAGCATTGGTAATCAGCTTGGACCAGGTATATGCCGCACTGAACTGGAATCCCTTGGCAAAACTGCGGCTGAGTCTGGCGTTGAGTCCGTGGTACCAGCTCTCGCCCCTGCTCTCCAGAAGATTGCGGACACGATGATATTGCGGGAACGGCCTGAGTGCTTGTGCGACGGGGAAATTACCATCGAATCCCGGAAAGACCGCGTCCGGGCTGCTCGGCAGCGGCACTCCGATGCTGGCGGCATATGCCACGTCATTGGCATGGCCTGGGCCTAGCGCCTTATTCAGAGATTCACTCAGAATCGGGAACCCCAGCTTTAGGTCTGCCAGCGGAAGCGCGTTCAGGCGCACAAAGTTTGAACGCAGCCGCGAACCCTTATGTCCCACGTACCCGAGGGTGAATGCAAGATTCGCTGGAAGTTCATGCTGAAAATCGAAGCTCCATTGCGCTGTGCGTCCAGTATGGAAGTCCCTGTTGAGATAGTCGACGTCCGTTGCCAGGAAGGTTGTCCCGTCAGACGCGAAGACGAACTGACTGTTTGGATTGGGGGCCGGAGCATTCGGGAGGTTGTTCAAAAATAGTGTCGAATCGCGATTCCCATTTCCGTTGGGCGTGGACAAGCGGCTTGTGCTATAACCCTGCAAACCGTCGGTGATGTTGTTCTGACCCTCGGCTCCATAAATGAACGGCGAATAGTAGAGTCCAAATCCGCCCCGGATCACGCTCTTGCTATTGAGCGAGAAGGCGAACCCAACCCGTGGCGAGAAGTTAGAATAGTCGGTCGGAATGAGCCCACGCTCAGGGGACTTGATTCCTCCCTGGCCGCCGGCTCCAATCAGAGCACCCCGCAGATTTACGTCCGGGTTTATCACGTTCGGGTCGAAAGCTCGGTAGCGGTTATCCATTTCGGTTCGCGGATTGGGAATCTCGTATCGCACTCCCAAATTCAATGTAAGACGTGGCGTAACCTTGATGTCGTCGTTGGCATACACGGCTGGGAAGAAAAACCGCCATCCGGGACTGACGGAATGAATGGTCACAAAGCTGAACTCAGTCGCGCCCGTGACCAGGCTGGCAATCGGCCACCCTCCTCCGGGATCGGCGTCGCTCGTAGACTGGTCATTACGGAAATTGAAGGTTCCGCCGGGGTCGATCACCTGCGTTACATTCTCCTGTTGCCAGCGCACGTCGCCACCAAATTTGAAGGTGTGGCGGCCCTTTACCCAAGTCAGGCCATCAGAAATCTGGAGCGTGTTGTCGAAGATCCGGTCGGAGAAAAATGTTGATCCGATCGGCTGATAAGCGCGCGGATCGGGCGAAGTAAGTTCAGAACCGTACCCCGGGATGCCGATCCGTGGAAACGCCACATTCTGAGTAGCCAGCGGATTCATCCCTAACTGCGTACCAGGATTAAATCCGAAAGTCGTGTTCTTGTTGGAAACATCGACCCTGCTCCAGCCCAGATTCAGGTGATTCAACAGGTTTTGCGAAAATGTGTAGTCATGCTGGATCCGGGCAAATTTCGAGTTGAAGATCTGCTTCCATCGGCCATCGGCGATGAACGGCAAAGGAAAGCGCGGGAACCCGCCCTGGAAATTATCCGCCGATCGAGTTGTATAGCTCCCCGACAGATGCTGCCGGTCCGAGATCACTTGATCCCCTTTGGCAACATAACTGTTCATTGTGATCGGAGTCGAGCTGCTTGCGCTGTAGTTATGGAATACGCCATCCCGGTTGGGATCAGGATACTTGGCTACGATTCCCAGCCCTACGGGATCAAGCACAGAAAGGCCGGTGCCGGGATTCGTATAGAGGTCGAGCCGGTTGCCGGGGATGGGATTTCGGCTGCCCGAGGGCATGGTGGGATCGTAAATCTGTATCGGGTTACCCCCGTTGAAGGCAAGAACGTAGGGATCCGTCAACAATTCGGAGAAGTCGCCGGTCTTCATCTTCAGGGTGGGTACGGTGAGAAGCACGTTCTCACCCTGGGTGAAACGGTAGCCCTCGTAATTAAAGAAGAAGAATGATTTGTTACGCCCGTTGTACAGCCCCGGAATGATCACCGGACCGCCGATGTTGGCGCCGAAGTCGTTTTGGCGATCCACTCCTCGTGGCAGGTTGCTGGCATTGGCCAAGAAGCTGTTGGCATCCAGGACGGTGTTGCGAAGCAGGTCATAAGCCTCGCCGTGAAAGCCGTTACTGCCGGACTTGATCGTGAAGTTGACGACTCCACCCGAAGAACTTCCGAACTCAGACGAGTAACTGCTCGTACTGAGAGTGAACTCCTGATAGGCATCGGGTCCAGGGGCGACCTCTGTAAAGAACGTGCCGTTCTGAGCCCGGCGGGTGCTAGAGCCATCCACCAGGATTTCGGTGCCCAGCGCCTGGCCGCCATTCACGCGGAACTTGGTTGCGTTCGTGCCTGCGGTTTGACCACTGTCTTCGGTCGAGGAGGTCACGGTGCTATCGAGAAAGATGAATGCGAGAGGAGTACGTCCTTTGGCCTCCGCGGTTACCTGTAATGGGAGTTGGCGCACCTGGCGTTCGCTCACATTGGTTTGCGACACGGCCGATTCGGTCTGCAGCATCGAGACGTCCGCCGCAATCACGGTGGTCGTTTCCGTTGCCACACCTACGGTCAGTTTGAAGTCCGCCCGCCGCGTAACCTGCACCGGAAGCTGCAAGCTCTGGGTCGAGTTCTTGAAGCCTTGCGCCTCGACCGTCACTTGATAAGGGGCAGCCGACAATTCGGGGATCGTGTAGTCCCCCTCACCTGAAGTTATCGTTGACCGCTCCTCTCCGGTGGTCGTAGCTTTGGCTGTTACCTTGGCGTTCGGTACCACCGCACCCGATGAATCCGTTACGGTCCCAGTGATGGTGCCGCGATCGGTTTGACCCCAGGAGGAAATCCCCGAGCCGCAAGCCAACAACAATGCCACTCCGGTAAGCCAGATGCTTTTCAATGTGCACCCCACGGCGCCCCGGCAGTGCCGGGCGCAAAGAATCGTCGCTGCTCCCGTGTGCGCTCTCGAGCACTCAGGGATGTAAGCGATTACATTTCGGATGAAAAACTACTCCACCGAAACTGGCCTGTCAAGAGAAACTATGATAATAATGCTCCGCGAGGCCGATTGCGCGCCCGTGGGCGGCCAGGCAAAATGAGCATTCAGCAAGTAGCCAAAAGAGCCGGGGTTTCCACCGCAACGGTTTCGCGCACCATCAATGGCTCCTCGCCGGTTAGCGAGAAGACGGCGGAGCGGGTGTGGCGCGCTATTCGGGAACTGAAATACTATCCCAATACATACGCGCGCACCCTCGCATCGGGTCGGAGCCGCCTTCTGGGCCTGATCATTTCCGATATTTCCAATCCCTTCTTTCCCGAGTTGATGAAAGGCTTTGAGGATGTTGCCCTCGAGAACAACTACGAAGTCATCCTCACCAATACCAATTACAACCCGGAGCGGACAGCGTCGTGTGTCCGGCGGATGCTGGAGCGGAAAGTAGAAGGCGTCGCGCTGATGACCTCGGAAATGGACCCCGAACTCATCGGCCAACTCTCCCACCGCGGTATTCCCATCGTGTTTCTCGATGTCGGCAAAGCGCGCAACCGGATCAGCAATATCAGCGTGGATTATGGCCTGGGTATTCGCGAAGCAGTCGACCATCTGTCCGCGCTCGGCCATCGCCGGATCGGCTTCATCAGCGGTCCCATGAACCTCAAGTCAGCGCGCACCCGGCGATCGGCCTTTCTTCACTGCTTGAATGAATACGATCTTGCCGGAGATGGCGGACTCATCGTGGAAGGGAACCATAAAGTCGACGGAGGCGCCACAGCCATGTACCGCCTTCTGCAGTTGAAGAAGCGTCCGACCGCGGTTCTCACATCAAATGATCTCACTGCCTTCGGCGCGTTGCGCGCTATTTACCACACGCGCCTTCGGGTCCCCGACGATTTGTCGATCGTCGGATTTGACGACATCGACCTCGGCCAGTTTACTCAACCACCGCTGACAACTGTCCGCTTACCGCGCGCGGAACTCGGCCGGATGGCATTCAATGCGCTGCATCGGATTCTTCGAGGAGACTCGGAAAAGGGCAGCGAGTACCGCATCGAGACTCATCTCGTCGTGCGGGGGTCAACCAGCACCGCCCCGCATTAGCGATTGGCTGTAAGCGATTACATAAATACGGCATTTGCCAAATAATTCTCCAAGTGAAGAACCCGTAAATATCCCTCATTCGGACGAGCGGCGGGGTGTCTGAAACTCCTTCCCGCTGGAATTATGCTGATGGAAAGCGTTATCCTGCGGGGCTCGACTATGTTTGCGGAAATGTTGTGTGTGGTTTCCAGGGGGCATTCGTGATACGGACTGCAAGATACGTGATATTGCTTGGAGCCTTGGTCTTGACGTTGCGCCTGGCCGCTCAAAGCCAGCAGGCAACGCCCGTCAATCCGATCATTGACGCCGTGATCTCTCAACTACGGGCGTTGACCCATCTCACAGCGGATGAATGGCGCTACCACCCAGGCGACCTACCGCACGGTGAAGATGTCGGACTCGATGACAGTACTTGGACCGTCGTCAAGAGCAAGAGTCAGGCCCCGGAAGACGCCGTTTGGTATCGCCGATGGATTGAGGTGCCGCCCACACTTAACGGATACGATCTTACCGGCACGAAGCTTTGGTTCCAGTTTTCCGCATACGGTAACGGCCCCACTCCTGAAATCGTGTATTTCAACGGACGACGGGTGGCCATGGGCGAGGATTTAGAACCAATCATCTTGTTCGATCCAGTCAAGCCTGGCGACAAAGTTCTGATTGCTGTCAAACTTCTGCAAACCGTAGATAAGAAACACTTCGACGACGCTGTGGTACGCGTCGAATTTGCCAAGTCGCGACCAAGTCCCCTGGATCTGCTGCAGGAGATCGAAGCTGCCTCGGCCCTCGCCCCATCGCTCGGAGCGAAATCGCACCTAGTTTCAGAAAGCATCGAAAAAGCTGCGAAGACAGTCGATTTCGGCGGCCTCAGCGAAGCGAAGCAGCAGGCCTTTGACGCCTCGCTCGAAACGGCGCACGCATTGCTGTTAGAGAGGAAGCCCGATTTGCAGGAGACGTCGGTGCGGTTGACTGGAAACGCCCACATTGACGCCGCATGGCTGTGGCCCTGGACGGAAACGGTCGATGTCGTCCGACACACTTTCGGCACTGCCTTGCAACTCATGCACGAGTATCCCCAGTACACGTACACGCAGTCCGCGGCAGCCTACAACCAGTGGATGGAGGAAAAATATCCCTCTCTGCATCAGCAGATCGTCGATCGTGTGAAAGAAGAACGTTGGGAAATGGTCGGCGGAATGTGGGTGGAACCCGACCTCAACATGCCCGACGGAGAATCGCTCGTTCGCCAGTTACTGATCGGGAAACGCTACTTCAAACAAAAATTCGGTGTCGATGTGCGTATCGGATGGAACCCGGATTCGTTCGGATACAACTGGCAGTTGCCGCAGATCTACAAGAAATCTGGAATTGATTATTTCGTCACGCAGAAGATGGCATGGAACGACACCAATAAGTTGCCGCTGAAACTCTTCTGGTGGCAATCGCCGGACGGAAGCCGCGTACTGACCTACTTCCCTCACGACTACGTAAACGATGTTGACCCGGCCAGAATCGCTGGTGATGTCGCCGTAGCCCGGCAACTCAACCCCGGCGCGCCAGTCATGCTGCATCTTTATGGTATTGGCGACCACGGAGGCGGCCCGACGCGCAGCATGCTAGATAGCGGTCTCCACTGGACCGGCACCGACCGGGTTGCTCCCAGGATGAACTTCGGCACTGCGCAGAGCTTCTTCTCCGAGATCGAAACCAAACTCGATACCCAGCATGCTCCCACCTGGAACTATAAGATGATGGCGAATGGCGACACGCGCCTGCCGGTTCCTCTCGCAGGCAAACTCAGTCTTCCGGTGTGGAACGATGAGTTGTACTTTGAATATCACCGTGGCGTCATGACGACGCAGGCCAATCACAAACGTAATATGAGGCAGAGCGAAGAGCAGTTGCTGAATGCGGAAAAATACTCGTCGCTGGCATGGCTCTTCGGGACGCCCTATCCTCAAACCCGGCTCAACGAGGCGTGGCAGAAGGCTCTGTTTAACCAGTTTCACGATCTTGCCGCGGGCTCCGGCATCGGTGTCCTTTATAAAGACTCGCAGCGTGATTACGACGTCGTCCGCTGGACGACCGAAGAAGCAACGAACGGCGCTCTCAACAGCATTTCGTCCCGAGTGAACACGGGCGATGCGTCCAGCGGAGTTCCGGTGATGGTGGTTAACCCCTTAGTGTGGCGGCGAAATGACTTGGCGACCTTCGACGTGCAGATGCCCACCGCGCCAAAAGCCGGGATCTCCGTGCTCGATTTTCAGGGCAAGCCCCTGCCGTTCCAGGAGTTGTCAAAAGACTCGTCCACCCACACCTATCGTCTGCTGGTGGAAATAAAAGATGTCCCATCTCTCGGGTACAAGGTGCTGCACATTGTTCCCGGCGGCAATTCCGGTCCGACGGACCTAAGGGCCAGCGGGCTTACTCTTGAAAATTCACTGCTGCGCGTAACGGTTGATCCCAAGACCGGCTGCATCAACAGCCTCTACCACAAAGCCACAAGCTTTGAAACGATTGCCTCAGGCGGCTGTGGAAATCAACTCCAGGCATTCCAAGACACTCCGAAAGATTACGATGCCTGGAACATCGACGCCGATTTCGAGAAACACGTGACGATGCTGGACAAGGCCGACTCCGTTGAACTGATTGAGAAAGGCCCGGTGCGAGCAATGATCAGGATCGCTCGCACCTGGCAGAATTCCAAATTCGTGCAAGACATCAGCCTTTATGCAGGGCTCGACCGCGTCGATATCTCCAACAACATCGATTGGCAGGAAACCCACGTGCTCTTGAAAGCGGCATTTCCTCTGGCCGCGTGGGGACCCGAGGCAACCTACGAGATTCCTTACGGTTCGATCGAGCGTCCGACGACCCGTAACAATAGTTGGGAAGCGGCGAAATTCGAGGTCCCCGCGCTCCGCTGGGCCGATGTCGGCGACAGCCACCACGGTTTCAGCCTGATTAATGAATCGAAGTATGGATACGACGCGAAAGGCAATGTGCTTCGGCTTTCGCTTCTACGATCTCCAACCTGGCCCGATTCCGAAGCCGACCGCGGCCATCACCAGTTCAGTTATTCTCTCTATCCGCATTCCGGTGACTGGAAGCAAGCGCTCACCGTGCGCCACGGCTACGAATTCAACTACCGGCTCCAAGCGTTTCAGGTTGAGGCACACAATGGCAGCTTGCACCCGCAGAATTCATTCGTCGGCATCATTGGGGACAACGTCGTGCTCACCGCTCTGAAAAAGACGGAGGATAGCGACGCGCTGCTTCTCCGGTTATACGAATGGGCGGGGAAGACCGGAAACGTCAAAATCAGCCTGCCCAAGGGTGTGAGCAGGGCATCGTTGACAAACTTAATGGAAAAGTCCGAGGACGCAATGCTTTCCGTGACCAACCATCAGGTTACAATTCCAGTGCACCCCTACGAGATCGTTTCCGTGCGCCTGGACCTTAACCATTCTTCTTCATCTCAACCTTAACTTCAACTCTTAGCTTTTAATGATTTGGGTACGGCATGATAACTCATCGTCACCCGCGCGGGCAGGACGACGAGCGCGATGCTCGAGCGGCGCGGTTGAGATGCATGCGGACTGACCACCGTCCATCGGCGGAGTCACCTACTTCACATAAAAGCCGAGAACGTAGATGGTGCTGCCGAGAACCAAGAGAACGACAAAAAGAGCAAATACAACAGACGCAGGCGGTAAATTCGTAGGTTTGGAAACGCTTGACTGTACAGTATCTTTCACTTGCACATTATCCTCACGAATGAAAAGTAGCCGCCCACCCTGAGGCGCCAAAGCGAGCGGCTACGGAAACCTCTTCTTAAAGCTAACGAGGATTTGTTGCCGCTGTGTGAGAATTTGTTGTCACGAGGTTAAGAGAAAGTGAAAAAATTTCCACTGATTACGCTCGATGGCTCCTCAAGAGCTCCAGAGCTGTTCGCGAACGGCTGGACCCGGCGCTTTCAGGTGTCACTTAGTTTTTTCCTTCGCTGCTTTTTCGAGTTGCTTCACAGCCGCCATGGTTCGAGCGGTGTAGTCAGCACGCTTATCCGACTTTGGGCGCCGGTGGCGTTTGGTCACAGAATGTTGGTTTGACATGGGTTCCTCCTTGCTGCTTGAGTACCTCGTTTGCCACCCAGAGAACATGAACAGTTTGTCATCACGTTGAAGCCTTATAACACCCCCTTGAAGCCACTTTAACCTCGGAACCGCACTCAAGAATGGTCAGTTTTGTACAGGTTGCATGTGCCCATGGACCCGAGGTAGCAGGGTGCCCAGTCGGGAAGGATCGATGATGGGCACTTGGCGCTTTGCAATTCTGTTGGTCTGGATTGCGGCGGGTGCGACGTCGGCTAACGCCCAGGGTTCTCGCTCGCACAGCGAGACAGCGGCCGCGAACACTGTTGGTCTGGGCTGGCAGCGAGCATGGAGAAAATGCATGCCGCTATGGCATAGGTAGAGCCAGTTGATCAGGACCATGCTGAAGTTATGGCAAAAAAGACTGGCCAGCGTCGAAAGTCCTTAATTTTAAAGGACTCCTTCACTACGATTTCGGTGCCCATTTGTGAGAATCTCAAACAAAATAAAGTAGGCCATCCGGGCCGCAGAAAGCATCTTCAAGCTAGTTCACAATGAAACCGCGGGCATAAGAAATGGCAGAACCAGAAGAACCGAAGAACCCCGATTTTAGAAAAGGATTTACCGTTCGTGATCTGGCGGATGGAGCGATGGCTCTCGGTCAAGTCGATGGCGAAGACGTGGTCCTGGCGCGGCGCGGCGACGAGGTTTTCGCAGTCGGCGCACAGTGCACCCATTACCACGGGCCGCTTTCTGAGGGCCTCGTGGTGGGGGACACCTTGCGATGTCCCTGGCATCACGCCTGTTTCAGCCTGCGCACAGGAGAAGCCCTCCGCGCGCCTGCGCTTGACTCGATAGCGTGCTGGCGAGTCGAAAAGGTGGGTGACAAGATTTTCGTGCGGGAGAAACTCACGCAACCCGTTCCGAAACGCGCCCCCAGCTCCGCGAAGTCGCGCAGCCAGCCCGATTCAGTCGTAATTGTTGGAGGCGGCGGAGCTGGGTTGGCTGCGGCAGACATGCTTCGTCGCGAGGGTTACGACAGGGCGCTTACCATGATCAGCGCGGATGACTCGCCTCCTTACGATCGACCCAATCTATCCAAGGATTTCCTGGCCGGTACCGCGCCCGACGATTGGATCCCATTGCGGCCACCTGACTTTTATGCGGAACGGAGAATTGATCTGAAGCTCGGTTCCCGAGTGGCGTCGCTCGACCTGCAGCGGAAGCGGATCCAGCTTGAGGATGGCAAGACGTATGAATACGGGGCGCTGCTACTGGCCACCGGCGCCGAACCCGTCAGACTAAAGATCGAGGGAGCGATCGATTCGCAGATCCACTATCTTCGAACGTTCGCGGACAGCCGGGCGATTGTTGCCAAGGCCGCAGCGGGGAAGCGCGCGGTTGTCGTGGGAGCGAGCTTTATTGGTCTTGAGGTAGCCGCATCTCTGCGCTCACGTGGCATCGACGTCAACGTCGTAGCGCCTGACCGCCAGCCATTCGAACGAACGTTGGGACCGGAACTTGGCCTCTTCATACGGAAACTTCACGAGGCAAAGGGTGTTGTCTTTCATCTGGACGACACTGTCCTTCGCATCAATGGGCACACCGTCACGTTGAAGAGCGGAACGATTCTCAGCGCCGATTTTGTCGTGGTCGGCGTGGGCGTAAAACCGTCGCTAACTCTCGCCGAGCGATCAGGTCTGACGATCGATCGCGGTATCGTCGTCAACGAATACCTCGAAACCAGTGCGTCCTGTGTCTACGCTGCGGGCGACGTTGCACGGTGGCCTGATTCGCATTCCGGGGAGCGAATCCGCGTAGAGCACTGGGTGGTGGCGGAGCGTCAGGGACAAGTTGCGGCAATGAATATTCTCGGCCGCAGCCAACGATTCGATGCCGTCCCGTTCTTTTGGAGCCAGCACTATGACGTTGCTATCAACTATGTCGGACACGCTGACCGTTGGGATGCGGTTGAGATCGATGGCAATCTAGACGCACGCAACGGCGCCGTGTCCTACAAGCAGGGTGATCGCACGCTCGCCGTGGCGACTATCTCGCGAGATCAGCAGAGCCTGCAAACCGAAGCAGCCATGGAGTCCGGGCATCTGCGGCGAGTGTGAAATCAACCGCGCTGAGTTTAACGGCTTTGATTTCGGTATTTCAGGAGGCATTATGTCTATTCGACCCGTAAAGCGGCTCATTCAATCCAAGCCGACCCTCGAGGGTGCCGGAGTGCATCTGCGCCGCGCATTCGGCTTCGGCAACACCAAGGACTTCGACCCATTCCTCTTGCTGGATGATTTCCGCAACGATGTTCCGGAGGACTACCTGGCGGGCTTTCCATGGCATCCCCATCGTGGGATCGAAACCATCACCTACGTTCTTGCTGGAACCGTTGAACACGGCGATAGCATGGGAAATCGCGGCGCGATCGCTGCCGGCGACGTGCAGTGGATGACCGCAGGCAGCGGGATCATTCATCAGGAGATGCCGAAGGGCGATCACGTTGGGCGGATGCACGGGTTCCAGCTCTGGGCCAATCTTCCAGCCGCGCTGAAAATGACTGCGCCACGTTACCAGGAAGTGAAGACCCTGGATATCCCCGAGATCACGGACGATGACGGCACTCATGTGCGGGTGGTCTGCGGCAAGTTCTGGGGAAAGACCGGCCCGGTGGATGGCATCGCCGCCGAACCAATCTACCTCGACGTTTCGGTGTCGCCTGGCAAAAGAAAGACGCTCCCTGTGGAAACGACCCGCCATGCCTTTGCCTACGTTTTTGCCGGATCCGGAAAATTCTGCAACGCGTCCGGCCCACTCGCAGTGCCGACCGAGGCCGTGAAATGGCTGGATACCACGCCTCCCGTGGAGGCCGACAACCGCTCGCTCATTGTCTTTGATCGAGGCGACGAGGTCACGGTGCAAGCTGGCAATGACGGGATCCGATTCCTCCTGGTCTCAGGAAAACCTCTTGGGGAGCCAGTCGCGTGGTACGGCCCAATCGTCATGAACACCCAGGAACAACTAAGGCAGGCCTTTGCGGAACTTCAGGAGGGAACATTCCTGAAGCTGCCTTGATTTTTCAACTATTTGGACCCTGATGCTCCCGCTTGCAAGCGGCCCGCGACCGGCGGTTCGGTCATCTCCATCGCCCAGATCGCGGCTGGACGCATATACATTGACGCGCGGAAATTGCCGTCGATCTCGTAAGCTTCGGGCGACCGGAACCAGTATCCCTTGGTCTCATAGATGACGTGGTAGACACCCCAAGCCGTGCGGTATCCCTCGTCTTTGAGTCCGTCAGCCAACATGAGGGCGGCAACGCTAAAGGTGGTGCCGGTCCAGACTTCCTGCACCTGCTCGTTAGTTTTGATGATGGTGCCATCGGCAGCGATGCCGTTGACGGCGCCCATTTCCCCCTTCGCGAACTTCATCACGTTGAAGTCAAAAATTCTCTTTAGTGCTTTGCGTTGCATGTCCATTGGGATGAGATCGCCCAGGCCTGTCATGTGTGCGTACCACTGCCCGGCAAGTTGATCGGCTTGGATGTTGTCGCGGTATTCGCTTCCGGTGTCGTAGCGGAAATACTCTCCGTTCCAGAGCTTCTTGATGTAGCTGGCCTGACTCTTTGCGAACAGATCGTGATACTTCGCCTGTGCGGTTGGGTCGTTCAAGGTCTTCGCGATTTCCTCGGCGGCGCGTAAGGCTGCCAGCCAGAGTCCGCCACAGTAGGCGCTTTCGCCACGAACTACCCAGACGTCATAGGTCTGGTCGGGGAAGCCGTCGTTTTCGGGGATGCCATCCCCGTTGCGGTCGTACTTGCGGAGATAGTCGAGCGCGAGCTGCACCGAGGGCCAGGTGTCGCGCAGGAATTGGGTATCGATGCGGCCGCTGAAAACGTAGTCGCGATAGACCATCAATACAAACTTGGTGTTCAAGTCTTTCCAGTCGTCGGTGTTCTGCCAACTGAACTGGTTGACTCTGAAAAACGGATCCTCTTCGGGTGCGCCGAGGTCGTGGGGAACCGCTCCTTTGCTTTTGCGGGTACGAAACGTGGACTCATGGTCCTGCTGCGTCTTCCAAATCCAGAGTAGCTTTTCGGGCTCATTGCGCAAGACCGTTTCAGCGAAGGTGCGCATCTCCTGCTTATCCAAGTCGGGCCAGAACTTGACCAGGGGCATGGAACCGTAGAAGCGGACGTCGAGCGTGGAATAGTAGGGATAGTCGTAGCACTCCATAAACGAGAACATGGGCGGAGATTTGGGATCGGCCCCGACGGGGCGTCCCCAGAATGATCCTCCGTCGGCCAGAGTGTAGAGCTCGTTGAAGAGTTCGGCGCGATACCATTCCGGCTTGCTGGCGTCGTTGATGTAGGGAGCCTGCCAGGCATCGATGGCGTCGCTCCATTCGGCGGCGTGCGTCAGGCCTTCAGCGGCGATCTTCAGCGCGTTTTTCCCTGACGTGCCAAAGAAGTCGGTGTAGTGCCGATACCATTTGCGCCCGGTACCAAACTCCAACAGCGGTAGATCCCAGGAGATGACCATAGGCACGACCCGCTTCTCGCCCGGGTTCAAAGTGAAGCGCACTGCGATTGCGCCAGCTAGGGTCTCTCCGCTGCTGATCCACTTGAAGTCGTTATTGGCGAGGCGTCCATCCTTCGAGAAAGGAGTCCAGACCTGATCGCCGCCGAGTTCGTCGGGGATGAAAGTGTTTTGATAGGTAATTTCCACGCCCGGAGATTCGAGGGACGAAATGGCGAACTGTCCGTCCCAGTCGTCCTGGACCTCGCCGGGACGAATGCGGTCAAACACCACAGATTTCATGGTGCCGGTGTTTCCCAGGGGAATGGAAACGACGCTGTTGTAATTTCCAGAGCTCATCTTCCCGTTAAAGTTGCGCGTCGTGTTACGAAGCCAGCCCACCATGTTTGCCCAGGAGAGCAGCACCGAAATGGTCACAGGTTTGTCCGTGGGATTGTCGGCATGCCAGCGATACACGGCGACCGGATAGCTGGTTTCGCGGTAGTTGTCGGGGAGAATCGGAGAGAACTGCTCGAGAGTGACGTGCGCCGGCAATTTGTCCCATCGGTAGTCGTACCAGGACTTCGGGTAGAGCGCGTAGTAAGTGCCGGCGCCGACGGGATAGTCCCACTTCCACGAGCGGAGGTCCTGACTTTTCGGATGATCAGCGAGCAGGACTTGGGCGATGCCTTCCGGCGCGCCCTCGGATTTCTCGTAAATGGCAAACTGGTTGGAGTAAACAGTTTCGTATTTATGTATGCCAGCCTTCAGGTGCCAGCGGGAAAAATCGCCGCGATAGGTGCGGGAGAAAGTGCCGGAGCCAAAACCGCCGACCGGCGCACCTTGCCAGTAACCGTCGTCAATCAAATCGGTGAGTTGGGGCTTGCGTGTGCCGGGATTAGCGAACGGCTCGCCAATGCCCCGATGCCAGGCGATTTTTGGAATCGCGACTCCTGCCCACAGGGAAAGGCTACAGAAGGCGATGAGCGGAAGAACGGCACACTTTGAAAGGTGGAATTTCATGTAGCCTCCGGCGTCGTGGACGGATGGGTTCGGCGAATACGTCTTGCGATCGCTGCAAAATCGTTATTGTAGGCTAGATTCGAGCCTCTGGGAAGAACCTTTTCTGGGTGTGCACCCTTCGACTGCCGGTGTTTTCTGCGAGTATAATCCGGCGCGCGTCCAACTCGATCAAAATATACTCGCCCCAGTGCGATTCGGAACTAGGGTTGCCGAAACGTTTGTGACGGGTCGCCACGGAGTCCTATGGTCGTTAATCGATGCTGCAAACGTTCTGGAATTTCGGCAGTAATCTTTACCTTGACCTTCTTCAGCTGCATTCCAATCCTTGCACTGCCGCCCAGCGCGAAGGTTCTTCATAGCGGTTGGCGGTTTCGCGCTCTCAACGACCGCGTCCATGCTGGCGCAGAGCAGTGGCACGACGCGGAAGTCCCGGGCGTCGTGCAGATGGACCTTCTGCGGAATAAATTGATCCCCGACCCCTTCTATCGCGACAACGAACAGTCGCTACAGTGGATTGGCCTGACGGACTGGGAGTACCAGACGGAATTCAACGTGGACGCCGCGACCCTCACGCGCGGCCATGTGGACCTGCTGTTTGGCGGCCTCGACACCTTTGCCGATGTTTACTTGAATGACGCGTTGTTGCTCAAGGCTGACAACATGTTTCGATCGTGGCGGCTTTCGGCAAAAGATCGCCTGCATGAGGGAAAGAACACTCTTCGGATTGTTTTCAACTCTCCCATTGCGCTGATGATGCCGAGAGTGAAGGGCGAACCTTATCGGTTGCCGACGGTGAACCAGGTGCAGGCCATCAGCGAAGACGGGATTGCCACGGACCCCTACACGCGTAAAGCGCCGTACAACTACGGATGGGACTGGGGTCCGAGGTACGTTACCGAGGGGATATGGCAGCCCGTGAAATTGATTGCATGGGATGATCTGCGCATTGACAACTTTCATATCCGGCAACAGAAGATCGGCAAGGATGAAGCGGAACTGAGGGCGGAGGTCGATATTGTCGCCGGCAAGAATAGCGATGTGAGCCTCTCAATCGAAGAGGATGGCGCTAGCGCCAAGAGAACGCGGGTCGTCGAGCAGAGAGTCCACCTCGATGAAGGGACGAACCACATTTCAATTCCTTTCCGCATCTCCAATCCCAGTCTTTGGTATCCGAACGGATATGGCGAGCAGAACCTCTACAAATTTTTTGCAACGATCTCCATCCCAAAAGGGAAGAAGTCCGTTGTCGAAGACACTGCCGAATTGCGTACCGGACTGCGCTCGCTTGAATTGCGCCGTGATGCGGATCAGTGGGGGAAAAGCTTCACCTTTGTAGTAAATGGGATTCCGATCTTTGCCAAGGGCGCGGATGTGATCCCGTTCGACAGCTTCCCGACTCGCGTCACGCCGGCGCAGCATCGGCAGATTCTGGAGGCGGCGCGAGATTCTCACATGAACATGATCCGCCACTGGGGCGGCGGCTATTACGAGTCGGACGACTTCTATGATATCTGCGATGAACTGGGCATCATGGTCTGGCAGGATTTCATGTTCGGCGGAGCCATGGTCCCGGGAGATCCCTCCTTCCAGGAAAACGTCCGGCAGGAGGTGATCGAGCAAGTGAAGCGCCTGCGCGATCATCCCAGCATTTCGTTGTGGAGCGGTAATAACGAAGTGGAAGGGGGATGGAAATTCTGGGGTGACCGGCTGCAATTCAAGGAAACGCTGACTCCGCCGCAGCGCGAGCGTGTGTGGCAGGATTACGTCGTGCTTTTCCACGACATCATCAAGAGTGTGGTGGCCGAGCATGGCGTTCCAGTGGCTTACTGGCCCAGTTCACCGTCCGCGAACTTCGAGGATATTCCGGGCGGCCAGCGTAATGGCGACATGCATTACTGGGCCGTGTGGCACGCGCTGGAACCGATCGAGGAATACACCCATCAGTTCCCCCGCTTCATGTCGGAATACGGATTTCAGTCGTTCCCTGATATCCAGACGGTGCGGAAATTCGCGGAGCCGCAGGATCTCGATATCATCTCGCCGGTGATGCAGGCGCACCAGAAGAATGCTGGCGGCAATGAACGCATTCGCACTTACATGCTGCGTGAATACCGCGAGCCTCGGGACTTCGAATCATTTCTATACGTCAGCCAGGTGCTGCAGGCGGAGGCGATTAAGGTGGGCGCCGAACATCTGCGGCGGCAGCGTCCGCGCACCATGGGATCGCTCTACTGGCAGCTCAACGACTGCTGGCCAGTCGCCTCATGGGCGAGCATCGATTACTACGGCCACTGGAAGGCGCTCCACTATTATGCGCGCCGATTTTACGATGCTTTGCTGGTGTCGCCTTCGGAGCAGGATGGGATGTTGTCTGTATATGTTGTGTCGGACAAACTGGAATCCACTACGGCGGAGTTGCACGTCCGTGTGCTCGACTTCCAAGGGAAGATGTTGCTGGAGAAAACCCAGGCGATCACCGTGCCGGAGCTTTCGAGCAAGGTCTATGTCACATTCTCGCGGCAGGAGCTGTTGACAGGGACCGATGCACGGCACGCTTTCGCGGTGTTCGATCTGATCAAGGACGGCAAGATCATTTCCCGCAACCTTCACCTGTTTGATCGCACGCGGAACCTGGCGCTTCCGGTTCCGGCGATTCAGGCGGATTGGAGCGGTAGCGCGGGAGCCTACACTTTGCGCTTGCAGTCCCCGGTGCTGGCTCGTCATGTATATGCGAGCTTCGGCGACAACGAGGTTGAGGTTTCCGACAATTATTTCGATCTGCTTCCCGGCGAGGCGGTCACTTTACAACTGAAAAGCAAGGCGGAAGCGGATCTGCTTCGCCGATCACTGAAGGTGCGGAATATAACCGATGCGTTCCCAGTGGATTCGGCAAGGCAGGCTGAAAGGTGATCTCGCACTCCAGGCCGCGGCGTCGTGCCCGGATAGCCAATTGCTTTGTTTGGTGCGATACGCGAGTTTAGGCGCTGATATTGGGAGCCGTCTGCGATAATCGCGCGTGATGGGAAAAGGGAAAGAGTCTCGTGTTAGCCAGCCTGGAAGAGTCACGCTAAGAGAAGTCGCGGAACATGTCGGCTTGGCTTCCGGCACCGTCTCTGCGGTCCTGAACAACGCTCCTTCCGCGCGCGCCATTCCGGAGCACACGCGGCAGCGGATCCAGGCAGCAGCGCAGGAACTGAACTACCGTCCAAATTTCCTGGCAAGATCATTGCGCAAGAAGCGCACCTACACTGTTGGACTCATTATCGAGGAGATCGGGGATGCCTACGGATCCATGGTCATTAGCGGAGTTGAGGCCTATCTCCGGCAGCACAATTATTTCTTCCTGACTGTCATTCATCGCCACGACGCGTCGATGCTGCGCGAATACTCGCAGCTTCTGCTCGAGCGAGGGGTGGAAGGCTTCATTACCGTGGACACCAGCCTGAAAGAAGCTCTGCCTTTGCCGACGGTTTCCGTGGCCGGGCACCGCACCTTGAAGGGAGTTACGAATATCGTGTTAGACCAGGAACGGGGTGCGCGGGTGGCCCTCGAACATCTGCTGGCTCTGGGCCATCGCAAGATCGCATTCATGAAAGGCCAACCCTTTAGTTCAGACTCGGAAGACCGATGGAAAGCAGTATGCGGAGTGGCGCAAGAACTGGGGCTTGAAATGGACCCGGACTTGGTCGTGAACCTCGAAGTGAACGACCCGTCTCCGCAGGTGGGATATCCCTACGCGAAGCAATTGCTCGCCCGCAAAAAACCGTTCACCGCGTTGTTCGCATACAACGACATCTCGGCGATCGGCGCCATTCGCGCCATGCAGGAAGAAGCTCTTTGGATCCCACAGGATATCTCTGTGGTGGGTTTCGACGATATTCCGTGGGCTGCCTTCCACACGCCCAGTCTGACCACGGTGCGGCAACCGCTGGGAAAAATGGGGCAGATCGCTGCCGAGACCCTTATCAGGATGATCGAAGACCCTGGGGAGAACTCCTCAGAGATCGCGATTGAACCGACGCTCGTGGTGCGAGAGTCGACCGGACGGGCGCCGAAATGATGACCGGAGATTCATGCAGATCGGAAATTCAATTAGAAAGCTGAGTAATCCAAAGCTGATGAACCCTATGAGGGTGGTGTTTTCGGTGCGCGCGTTTTTCGCCTTGACTCTGGCAATGGGATGGTTGTCCGTCATGGCGTCCAGCGATGACGGTCCACAACACTGGGTTACGACGTGGACCACGGCGAACGCGGCCAGCGACCAGCCTACGGTTTTCTCGAATCAAACGATCCGCGAGATTGTGCACACCACGATTGGCGGCAGCGCGGTCCGGATCCGGTTGTCGAATACTTTCGGCACACGCGCGATTCGGATGGACGCGGTCTTCATTGGTCTCCAAAAGACGGGGCTGCAAAGGGTGGGGCTGCAAGAAGACGGAGCGGCTCTGGTTCCGCGGTCGAATCATGAGGTGACATTTGGCGGAAGCCGATCAATCGCGATTCCTGAAGGCGCGGAGGTTTTGAGCGATCCAATTTCGTTTTCCGTGGGGTCGGAGCAGAATCTGGCAATCAGTTTGTTTACGGCAGGCGAGACCGGGCCAGCCACGGTTCACGGGTCTGCTTTTCAAACCAACTATGTCTCCGGCGCCGGCAACTTCGCGGCCGAGGAAGGCACGAATGCGTTCTCCATCGCGACCGGAGCAAAGACCACAGGCTCGTGGTACTTCCTGAGCGCGATAGAGGTCCTGGCGCCCGCCGATGTGAAAGGCGCGGTGGTGGCGCTAGGCGACTCGATTACCGATGGCGCATCTTCCCGGCCCGATAAGAACGAGCGCTGGACGGACGTGCTCGCCCGGCGACTGCTCGCCGGCCACATGAAGATTGCCGTGCTGAATGCGGGCATCGGCGGCAACCGGGTGCTGACGAGTTCGCCTTGCTGGGGACAGAACGCGCTGGCCCGGTTGGGACGCGATGTTTTGGCGCAGGCAGGGATTGAGGCGGTAATTCTGTTCGAAGGCACCAACGACATTGGTCAGCCAGACGCACCGGACACGGATACCAGTCCTTGTCGCAGCCGGACGCAAGTAACGGCGGATGAAATCATCGCGGGATATAAACAGATCATCGCTCGAACGCACGCCCGGGGCCTCAAGATTTTTGGCGCGACTATTCTTCCTTATCAGGGCGTTGGTGCTTGGACCGCAACCGGAGAGGCGAAGCGGGTGGCGGTGAACCAGTGGATTCGAACTTCGCGGGCTTTCGACGGCGTCATCGATTTTGACGCGGCCCTGCGCGACCCGGCGATTCCTGTCCGCATGGCTCCTCAGTATGACAGTGGGGATCATTTGCATCCCGGGCCAGCGGGGCATGAGGCGATGGGGAACGCGGTAGATCTGGCATTGTTTCGCTGATCCGCGTACCGGGTGACGAGGCCTTTCAGTTTGTCAGCAAGGTCCCATAACGATTTTATTACGGAAAGAGATCATTATTGTCTGCCGGGAAAATCGTGTTATCTTGAGGGTCGCAATTGACATGACCCTTGCCCAAGCGTAGCCCGCAAGGCAACGCCGCGGCTGCCCAGAAGATCAGAACGGAGGCCAATGCCGACCAACGTTAGTACAGGAACTCGACCGGAAGCGTTGAGGGCGCCAGCTGCAAGTTATGGAGGGCCGCTGGCTATTCTAACCACACTGTTCTTCATGTGGGGCTCACTCACCTCACTCAACGACGTGCTGATCCCGTATGCTCAACATGTCTTCGACCTCAGTCTTGCCAAGAGCATGCTGATTCAGACCGCTTTCTTCTTGGCCTATTTCGTCTTTTCCGTTCCATCGTCCAAAATCATCGACTGGCTAGGATACAAAAAGGCGATCGTCGTGGGGCTGTTGTTGATGGTGATCGCGTGTCTTGGGTTCTATCCCGCCGCAAAAATTCCCTCATTCCCATTTTTTCTGACGGCGTTGATTGTGCTGGCAACGGGCATTACGATTCTTCAGGTGGCGGCGAATCCCTACGTAGCCGTACTAGGAAAACCGCAAACCGCATCGAGTCGGCTGGTTCTTACGCAGGCCTTCAACTCGCTGGGCACGGCTGTTTTTCCTTTTGTTGGGGCTCGCGTGATTCTCGGCACGACAACCAGCGCAATCGCGCAGAGCACGTCGCAGCAAGCCAATGCCATTATCCGCCTCTATGTGTATTTCTTTGCTGTGGCATTGTTCCTGCTAGCGATCGGCTTTGCCATGTCGAAGCTCCCCAAAATCGAATCCGCCGAACACCGCATCGGGGAGAAGGTAAACGACTCTCTCTGGAAACACCCGAATCTTGTTTTCGGAGCGATTGGGATCTTCGTATACGTCGGCGGGGAAGTCGCCATTGGGAGCTCCATTGCCAACTACCTGGCTCTGCCCAATATCGGTGGATTCGCGTCGAGCATCGCCGATCCAGCTACGCGCTACCGCGCGGCATTGGGAGAAGCGGCCAGATACATATCTCTGTACTGGCTCGGCGCCATGATTGGAAGATTCATCGGGTCGGCAATTCTGCAGAAGGTCAAAGCCGGCAAACTGCTGGGGCTGTGCGCGGTTATGGCCGCCCTGCTGGTTAGCGTTTCTGTTCTCACCAACGGCCATATAGCCATGTGGTCCATCCTGGCGGTGGGCTTGTTCAACTCGATTATGTTCCCTTGTATTTTCACTCTGGGGATCGCGGAACTTGGACCGCTCACCGGAGACGGATCCGGCATCCTGAACATGGCGATCGTGGGCGGCGCCATCATTCCGTGGCTGGTCGGCAAAATAGGAGATCTTATCAATCGCGCTTACTACCCGGCAATGACGCAAGGCGAAACGAGTTGGGGTCAAGGCATTCACCATGCACTTGTGGTGGCGGTGATTTGCTATCTCTACATTTTGTTCTTCGCAGTGAGCGGATCGAAACCGAACAGCGAGCGCTACGCCACAAGTGTGGCTGCATCGTAGTGCCGTGACCGCGTGATGAGTCATATGGTGGAGTAACGGGCGTCTCGCCCGTCGAGCCGGGCGGGGACGCCCGGCGCTCCACTAGCAAGCCTGGATGTCACGCCTTAAGGAGCACACCCGTGAGCCGAACCCTGATTCTCTTGGCGGCTATCTTCGTGCTGTCCGCGGTGGTACTGTCACTGGATCAGGAGCAGCTGTTGGCCAGCACGTTTCTCAGCACGTTGGCTAGCACGCCGCCGATGGGATGGAATAGCTGGAACAAATTCGGCTGTAACGTCAGTGAGGACCTGATCCGGCAAATTGTCGACGCCATGGTCGCCTCCGGCATGAAGGACGCCGGGTACCAGTACGTGGTTATCGATGACTGCTGGCAACTGGAGCGCGACCGGAATGGGAACATCGTCGCAGATCCTAAACATTTTCCGTCTGGCATGAAAGCCCTGGCGGACTATGTCCATGCAAAAGGCCTGAAGTTCGGCCTCTACTCCGACGCCGGAACAAAGACTTGCCAGGGCCGTCCGGGCAGCCGGGGATATGAGTTTCAGGACGCGCGGCAGTATGCAGCCTGGGGCGTGGATTATCTGAAGTATGACTGGTGCAGCACCTCGACGCAGGATGCGCCCTCTTCTTATGAAATCATGCGCGCCGCGCTGGACGCCTCGGGCCGGCCGATTGTCTTTAGCATTTGCGAATGGGGGAAGAGCAAGCCGTGGCTCTGGGCCCAGGGAGTCGGAAATCTTTGGCGCATCACCGGTGATATCCAGGACCGATGGCAGGGAAAAAAAGAATGGAAACCCGGCGATTGTTGCAGCTACGGCATGCTCGACATCCTGGATCTGGAGGTTGGACTCGAGTCCTTTGCCGGAGCCGGCAACTGGAATGATCCCGACATGCTCGAAGTCGGCAATGGCGGAATGACCACGGAGGAATATCGCGCCCACTTCAGTCTCTGGGCGATTCTGGCGGCTCCTCTAATCGCCGGCAACGATCTGCGCGACATGAAGCCGGAGATTCGCGAAATTCTCACGCACAAGGAAGTAATTGCGGTCGATCAAGATCCAGCCGGAAGCCAGGGCCGCCGCGTGCGCAAAAATGGGGACCTGGAAGTGTGGTCTAAGGTGATGCAGGATGGAAGCCGTACGGTGGTTCTGCTCAACCGCGGAACTAAGGATGTAGAGATCAGCGTGGCATGGGAAGATCTGGGATATCCCGCGCACTTGAGCGCCCGGGTTCGCGATCTCTGGCAGGCAAAGGATCTGGGGAAACGGCAAGGGAAATTCTCGTCCACCGTAGCGCCCCACTCCATCATGATGGTCACGGTGAAGCCGTAAATGGCAAACCCCAAGTCTTGTCGGCTGGTTGACAACTGACAAACGATTGAAGAATCTTAGACGCTACCCGCAAGCATCCTGACGCGGAACAAATTTCCCCCCACCGGTCATCCTTGCACTGTGCAAATTTCTCAGTTCAGCTGAAGTGACGGTATATCAATAACTTATAGTGGAGACTTCCGGTTTGGCAGCGGACTTGCATCTCTATTTGCGGATCCCTCCCCAAGGAGACTGCGATGAACAAAATACGACTTGCCCTGTCCACCGTAGCGCTGACTGGCGCCTTGTTGTTCGCAAGCCAGCAGACGCTGGCGCAGAGTGCTTCCGACTCCGCGCGCAATCCGACAGCTCAACAACAGCCCATGCAGCCTGACAATCAGACTTCGGCTGTCAATGCGGCTTCGGAGAAGATGTTTAAGGGAAAGATCGTGCAATCGGGGGACAAGCTTGTCCTTACCGCCGCTGATGGCACGATCACTTATCAGCTCGACGACCAGCAAAAGGCTCAAGTCTTCCTTAACAAGAGCGTGAAGGTGACTGGAGTTTTGGACGCTTCCACTGGAACGATCCGCGTCAAAGCGATCGATCCAGCTTGATCCTCTTACGTAAGATAGTTACGTAAGATAGGGCGCCTATGAGCAGGACGCCTGTGGGAAGGGGCGGTGCAAAACCGCCCCTTTTTTCCATTCCGATTTGTGAGCGCCATTTTCGGTTTCAAATAAAAACAACCTGTCTGAGAGTAATCGCGTCATAATCTCGGATAAAAGGACAATGCATGCGCCTATTGAGTGTTCGCCTTATTGCGTCTCTTATTCTCGGCATCACTCTGGTTTCGTCTGGTTTCTCTTATTACGAGGTCTTGGCTGAAAAGCGCGCTCTGCGCAGTGATGTGGAGCGTCGTGCTGAGATGCTGGGGGAGAGTCTCGTCGGCAATGTCGAGCGGTCGTCGTGGAATACCGGCTCGGGCAAAGTCCCGAACACCGAACTGCAGCGGCTGGTGCAGCGGTTCGGAAACCGAGAGCACATGCTTGGCGTCGTCATCTATGACCGGCAGGGCGCGGTGGTAGCGGCGACCCCGGAACTCGCGAAAACCCTCACCACGACCCCGCCGCCGGTAACGCAGGCCATCGCCGAAGATCACGCGGAAAGTTCGTTCGTCCGGCAGGGAGATGTGCCGGTTCACATTCTCGCGCTGCCGATTCGGCGTCAGGATGAAGTGTTGGGCGGCTTGGCCGTGGTGCACGATGTGAGCTACATCCGCGCTCAGATCCTTCTCGCGTGGCGTCAAACATTTTTCCGCGTGCTGGCGCAGGGCTTCCTCATTGTCCTTATTACATTGCTGATTGTCCGCTGGAGCATTACCGGCCCGATCGCACGGGCGGCGCTGTGGATGCGCGGACTCCGCACGGGAAAGATTTCTGTCCGCCAAGGCGTGCCTGACCTCGACATGTTCCGGCCCCTGGCGCGCGAAGTTGCCACCATGGCCGAGAGCCTCAACCATGCCCGCAATGCCGCCGAAAATGAGGCCCGCCTGCGCGATGCGGCGGAATCCATGTGGACGGCGGAGCGGCTCTCGGTGCAACTCCGATCACGTCTGGACGAAGGCCACCTCTTCGTCGTCTCGAACCGTGAGCCGTACCTGCATCAACGAGATGGGAAAACGGTCGAAGTGATCGTTCCTCCGAGCGGCCTGGTCACCGCGCTCGAACCCGTGCTCAACGCATGCGATGGTACCTGGATCGCGCACGGCAGCGGCAATGCCGACGCCGAAGTCGTGGACGCTCACAACCGGCTACGCGTCCCTCCGGATGACCCTCGCTACACCTTGCGCCGTGTGTGGTTAACCAAGGAGGAAGAGCAGGGTTATTACTACGGTTTCGCCAACGAAGGACTCTGGCCCCTTTGCCACATTGCGCATACCCGTCCGCTTTTTCGGGCTGCCGACTGGCAGTACTACCAGGAGGTGAACCGCAAGTTCATGACGGCTGTGCTCGAGGAAATCGAGAATGTGGCGAAACCGGTGGTGCTCGTCCAGGACTATCACTTCGCGTTACTGCCTCGGATGATCAAGGAAAAGCGGCCGGATGCCCGCGTGGCAATTTTTTGGCATATCCCCTGGCCTAATCCGGAAGCATTTGGCATCTGTCCCTGGCAGCGTCAGTTGGTGGATGGTTTGCTCGGCGCTGACCTGATCGGATTTCACATCCAATCGCACTGCAACAATTTTCTGGAGACCGTCGATCGCGTCGTCGAGTCGCGCGTGGATTGGGAGCACTTTTCCGCTCTCCGCCAGGACCACCGCACCCTGGTGCGGCCTTTCCCGATCAGCGTTGCCTTTACCGACGATGATATAGCCCAAAGCAACAATGAGGGATCCAGCTACCTCGATCGTTCCGCCCTGCTACGGGGCCTCGGTGTGGAAGCAACCTTCATGGGTATTGGTGTCGATCGCGTCGATTACACCAAGGGGATTCTCGAGCGGTTCCTGGCGATCGAGCGGTTCCTCGAAAAATTCCCCAGCTATCAGGGAAAATTCACGTTCGTGCAAATTGGAGCTCCGAGCCGGACGCACATCAAGCGTTATCACGACTTGCTCGCCGAAGTGGAAGCCGAGGCGGAACGAATTAACTGGCGGTTCCAGGGAGGAAAGTGGAAGCCCATCGTCTTTCTTAAGCGCCAGCACAGCCATCGGGAGATTGAGCCCTATTACCGCGCCGCCGATCTCTGCCTGGTGACTTCTCTGCACGATGGAATGAATCTCGTAGCCAAGGAATTTCTGGCCGCACGCGCGGATGAACGGGGGGTCCTTATCCTCAGCCAGTTCACAGGCGCGGCCCGCGAACTTCGCGACGCCCTGCTGGTCAATCCCTACGACATCGATCAGACCGCTGAAGCCATCCGCGCTGCTCTGGAGATGGAGCCGGAGGAGAAGCAGTTGCGCGTGCATCGCATGCGCAAGATCATCAAGGAACACAACATATACTATTGGGCCGGGAACTTGATCGCCGAGCTGATTGATCTCCGCTTGGATGCGCCTGAGGATGCGCAGGAGAAAGCTCGTGCCAGCGTGTCCGCGGCATGATTTCGCTGTTCACGCGCGATACAGAAAGAAGAAAAGAAAGGATCAAGCGTTGAGGCCAGAAGTGCAAGTGCAGCTTACTCCGTTTCTGCGAACTGTCGCCGCGGCATCGCATGCCGTACTGCTGCTCGATTACGATGGAACTTTGGCGCCATTCCACGCCAAGCGCGACCAGGCTTTTCCATATCCTGGGGTCATACTCCTCCTGCAAGAAATTGTACGCAACGGTCGGACGCGGGTAGTCGTCATCTCCGGACGAGGTACGTCCGATGTCCTTCCACTTCTCAATATTCGCCCGCGTCCTGAGATTTGGGGAATCCATGGGCTGCAGCGCATGAAGACAGACGGAAGTACGGAAATGCCTCGGCTCGATGAAAAAACGCTCAAGGGACTGTTGGATGCCGGCCGCTGGCTCGGTTATCAGCAACTGCGTCACTATGCGGAATTCAAGGCTGGCAGCATCGCCATTCATTGGCGTGGAATGAGCGAAGAAGACGCGGAGGATCTTCGGGCCCGCGTTTTGCTCGGTTGGCGGCGCATTGCGGAATATAGCGGGCTCGACCTGCTGGACTTTGACGGTGGGATAGAAATTCGCGCGAGCGAAGCCGACAAGGGCGATGCGGTCCGCACCTTCCTGAGTGAAATCAGTCCAGAGACACCGGCGGCTTTTCTGGGCGATGACATCACCGACGAAGCCGCTTTCCGGGCCATGAAGGGGCGCGGCATCAGCGTGCTGGTTCGCCCCCGGTGGCGGAAGACCGAGGCGGAATTCTGGCTGAAGCCTCCCGACGAACTCCTCGACTTTCTCGAACTATGGCTGAAGGCCTGTTCCGAACACGATGCTTCAAATAGCGGCGTAGCCGCGGCGGTGAATGGATGACAACCACAGCGCAGTTACCTCTCTCACGAACGCCGGTGAAGCCCTTTTACTTCAACACGTCGGCGCATCTCTTACGGATCACTACGCAGAAAGCGAATACACTGGCTGAGCTTCTGGATGCATTGCGCGTCTGCCCGGATGACTCCATCTTTCAACATGCCTTCCGCACTTTACAGGAGCTCCACTTTATTCGCGAGGGATTTTCCAACGACTTCGCGCACTGGGCGCTCACCGCATGCAACGAGCCCGGGCTGGCCGAACAGTTGGCGAGCGTGGACGTGCGTGAGTTTACCTCCCTTAGCGAATTGCGCGAGCGATTTATCCAGATTGTGGAGAAGCACTTGCAGCTCAATCCCGCCGACGGCCAGCGCATGGCGGAAGAGACGTTCTATTTTTGCGCCGCTGACATCGTAGTGATGCCCACCAAGTTTGTGGCCGAAACCCTACAGGACTTTGCCAAGGGTCTACGGGAGGTGAGCGTGCACTCCATCCATCACCATTTCATTGAGGCCCGACTGCGGATAAAGCTCATGTCGAATGACTTCTCACAGTGGCTGTACGAAGATGTCGGATTGACGGACGTAGCCCGTGCGCTCAACCGGATCGATATCTATACGGTGACGCTCGAGGATGTGAGAAAGCAAATGCTTCGCATCGTGGAACGAGCGTTAGCATAGCTTATTCACGTAACTTAAGATCGCTGATTTGGTCGTGGCTCAGATACTGTGGCTCAGATAACGAACAGGGACCGAGGTCCGAACGCAATATGAAGACGCAAGCTGAAACCAATACGCAATCGCCGCCCGCCCTTGCCCAGGCGCAAGAACACGACCAGCCCGTCCTCTCCGCTAAGCCCACTCCGCTGCATCCGGAGCGGCGCACGATTCCGCGAACCTGGGAGACGCCTCCCGCTCCCGTCCCGCCGGCGCATCTCGATGACTACCGAGCAATTGTCGGCACTGCTGAGATCGACGAATTGCGCTTTCTTGCTCGCGAACTCAAGGGAAAGACATTGAAGATGGTCAACTCCACCGCTGTCGGTGGAGGCGTGGCTGAAATGCTGAATCGTCTCGTTCCCCTGCTGGGAGAACTCGAAGTTACCACCCACTGGGATGTAATCACGGGAGGGAACGATTTCTTCGAGGTCACGAAGGCCTTCCATAATGCCCTGCACGGCAGCGAATATCAACTGACGCGATCCGCGCAAGAGATTTTTCTGGCCTACAACGAACAAAACCGGCAGCGCATGCAGTTTCCGGAGGACATGGTCGTTATTCATGATCCGCAGCCCGCCGCTCTTATCGGCGCGCGCAAAGACTCGCCGGGACGCTGGGTATGGCGCTGCCACATTGACTTATCAAGTCCGAATCCGCAGGTTTGGGGCTTCCTGCGCCCGTTCATCGAACAATTCGATGCGGCGATTTTTTCTTCGCAATCCTTTGCCCGGCAGCTTCCCATCCCCCAGTATCTGTTTTACCCCTGCATCGACCCGCTGTCGGAGAAAAATAAAGAGCTCGATGAAAGTTTCGTGCAGAAAGTATGCGACGAATTTGGCGTTGATCGCACCCGGCCGATTGTCACCCAGGTCTCTCGTTTCGACCGATTGAAGGATCCGGTGGGCGTGGTGCAGGCTTTCAAGCTGGCCAGAAAATACGTCGATTGCCAACTGGTGCTTGCCGGCGGCGGCGCAAGCGATGATCCGGAAGGCGCACTCGTTCTCAAAGAGGTCAAGGAGATCGCCGGCGATGATCCTGACATCATCATCCTCGACTTGCCGCCCTGGTGTGCGCTTGAGATTAACGCGCTCCAGCGCGCTTCGACCATTGTGGTCCAGAAATCGATCAAGGAAGGTTTCGGACTCACCGTCACCGAGGCGCTGTGGAAAGGGAAGCCCACCATCGCTGGAGCGGTTGGCGGCATTCCCAACCAGGTCATACATAAACTAACCGGAATGTTGGTTCATTCTGTCGAAGGATGTGCGTATCAGATCCGCTATCTCCTCACTCACCCCGATTTCGCGGCGCAACTGGGACGGAACGGTCGCGAGCACGTTAAAGAGAACTTCCTAATGACCACCAACGTGCGGCGTTGGCTGTTGCTGCTTCGGATTCTGCTGCGCGTGGGTGCCCCGGCTGGAACCCCGTTTAGTTAGCCCCGTCTGACTACAGCTGACTACCGCAAAGATCGGACAGGCCTACAGAATGCATCGGATTTCCGGCCAGGCAGCTCTCACCTAAACTGTCGCAATGGACGAGTGTGTCGCGCCTCTTATTAAATCAGCTGTCGAACCAGCAAGACTGCTGCGCGTTCCTGCCCTGATCGCTGCCGCCTTCCTTGTATTCTGCGTTCCAGCTTACGTTCAAAACACGTCCGGTGATGCTGGATTGCCGGCGGGTGAACTTTTGCGGAGAGTAGTTGATTCAGAGTTGAAGGCTCAAGCCAATGACCACAGCCACTGGATGTACGAAATAAAAGCGGGTGTTTCGGGAAAAGAACAAGTGAAGGTGGCAGTTCAGACTCGCGAAGGATATCTTGATCGCTTGAGATTTGTGAATGGTCAGCCAATCACTCCGGAACAAGAAAAACAGGAAGACGAGCGGATCGCGAGGCTCTTAAAAAGGCCGGACGAGCAGAAAAAGCAGCGACATGCCCAAGAAGAAGACGCCCGGCAAACCGAGCGTTTGTTTAAGATGTTGCCGGATGCAGTGACCGCCCGTTACGGAACGCGCCAGGGCGAACTTGTGGAAATTCTCTACGAGCCAAAGCCCAACTTCCATCCTTCCTCACACCAGGCTACAGTCTTTCACGCGATGGCAGGCCGGATCTGGATTAACATCAGAGAAAATAGACTGGTAGAAATCGAGGGTCATCTCACCAGAGGAGTGAAGTTTGGCGGCGGCTTGCTCGGCCACTTGGACAAAGGAGGCGAATTTCATGTCAAACAGTCTGAAGTGGCACCCGGCTATTGGGAAGTCACTCTCCTGCATGTCAACATGCACGGCAAGGCTCTGTTCTTCAAGACCATTGCAGTGCAAGAGAATGAAATTCGGACCAACTTTCAGCGCGTCCCAGACAATTTGACGTTGACTGAAGCCGCTCAACAACTGCGAAAGCAGTCGACCGTGAAATCTGCCTCTGGATCGGGTGCGACAACCGTCCCAGCAATTGGCCGCTCCCGAAATTCCAGCCACTGATTAAGTTCTAGCCGCTAATTCACAAGAACTTAAATTCCAAACCTACGCCCCGGGACGCGAGCATACACCCGACCGCGCGATGGCCCTGCCCAGCAATTTCCCGGCCAACTTACAGTGAATCGCTTATTGCCGCGAGACCTTCGCGGGTTCACAGTGGACTTTAATTAACGGCCGAGGAGGACGAGATCAAATGCCAGACCGAGAAACGCTGGGACGGGCCCAACAAGACGCGCGGGAGGGCAAGTCGCCGTCAACTCAAGCCGGAGAGTTTGTTCGAGAGGAGATCCATCACATTCGCGAAGGGAAACACGGCGCGCGGTCGCCACAGCAAGCCATTGCTATTGGATTATCGGAAGCGCGGAGAGCCGGCGTGAAGTTAAGTCCGCCGAAGGGCCCAGCTGCGGTTCACAAGAAAGCTGCTCAAGACGAGACTACGGGAAGGAAGGCAAAAGGATCCGCGCACAAGACATCGGCCAAACGATCGCGCGCTTCGGAGGCAGCCCTCAAGCGTGAATCTCGCAGTGCAGCCAGTCACGAAGCACTTTCTCGTCAGGCAAAAAAGTCTGCCGTCAAGCGCGGGAAACAGAGCCGCCGGCAGGCTGCTATGAAGGCAGCGCGAACCCGCAAAGCCGCTTAGGATGTCAGAAAGCCAGCCAAACTCGCACCGGACGAAGAAGCCGGTCAGCCGTTGGCACTGGATCGTCGGGATCACTCTCCTGTTCGTTGCCGGGATCACCGTCGTGGGCGTTTTGATTTTCAACGCGAGGCCCATCCTGCGCACACGGGTCATCGAGACTCTGTCTGCGCGATTCAAAAGCAAAGTTGAGCTTGACGCCTTTGATGTCTCGCTGTTTGAGGGATTCCAGGTTTCGGGTGAAGGGCTAAGACTTTTTGGAGACACTGATCCCAACAATCACGAGCCGGGCGTGCAACCGCTAATCGGCGTTACAGAATTCCGGTTTCGCATTGGAATCCAGGATTTTCTTCGCTCTCCCATGCATGTCAAAACTGTCTATGTAAAGGGACTGCAGTTGAATCTGCCGCCCAGAGAGCAGCGCGCCCAGATGAAAAATATTGGGCCCGACGGGGGGAAAATAAAGATTCTCGTTGATAGTTTTGTCTGCGACGATGCAAAACTGATAATCAATACGCTCAGACCCGGAAAGTTGCCACTTGAATTTGACATCAAGAGCTTGAGGATGACGAGCATTGGGCCAGACGGCCCCATGCACTTTGATGCGGACCTGATCAACCCCAAGCCTGTGGGAAACGTCCTTTCCAGCGGATCGTTTGGCCCCTGGCAGGCAGATAGTCCGCGCGACACCCCTGTAAGTGGGACTTATTCTTTCAACATTGCTGACTTAGGCACGATCAAGGGTATTGGCGGGATACTGTCGTCCACCGGAGAATATGGCGGTACTCTCGACAACATTGTTGTCGAGGGAAAAACCGACACTCCCGACTTTCGCATTGCCACCAGCGGCCGGATGGTGCCTCTGCATACGGAGTTTCACGCTATTGTCGACGGAACCAGTGGCGACACCTATCTTCAACCGGTAAAAGCGAAAATTCTGACCACGTGGCTGATGGCAAACGGCTCGGTGGTGCAAACAAAAGATCCCAAAGGGCATCGAGTGACGTTGAACGTGGTGATTGAAAACGGGAAAATCGAAGACCTGCTGAAGCTGGCGGTACGGACGGATCCCCCGATCATGACCGGTTTAGTTCGATTGAAGACGAAGTTTGACCTGCCGCCCGGCGACCGCGACGTTCCAAATCGCTTGAAGTTGGCGGGAACGTTCCACGTATCTGCGGCGCATTTTCCAAACGGAAAGTTGCAGGGGAAGATTGATGCACTCAGTATGAGAAGCCAGGGCAAACCAAAGTTGGCTCGGGACAACATTCCCGATAACGTACCCTCTGACCTGAAGGGTAAATTTGGTCTCGACAACGGGCTCATTTCTTTTTCGCAGCTGGAGTTCCGTGTTCCTGGCACCGAAGTGGAGCTCACCGGCACCTATAGCCTGGATGGAAACCAAATCGATTTTCATGGCAAGGCGCGCCTCGACGCGAAGCTTTCTCACATGGTAACGGGGTGGAAGTCGATCCTGCTGAAACCGGCGGACCCATTTTTCAGCAAGAACGGCGCTGGAACTGAACTTCCGGTTAAGGTTACCGGAACGAAATCGGAACCCCACTTCGGCTCGGATTTTGGACACAAAGACGACGACAGCGGCAAGAACCCTAAACACAGCGAAAGAAATTAATCGCGCGGAAATTAAAAACTCGGCACTCTTACACAGAGTTCACTTCAGACTGCACCTCGCCGTCCGGTTACCAAGTTTATTACCAGAACAACCAGAGCGATTAACAGCAGGATGTGGATATAACCAGCCAGCGTGTAAGAACTGACCATCCCCAGGAACCACAAAACCAGCAGTATTACAAATATCGTCCAAAGCATCGAAAACCTCCTTCACAGCGAACGCTCGCATGCGAGTCCGAGTGCGACTCTACGATGGGAAGCAAGAATCTACGGCGAGAATAATGCACGACTGTGGGATCGCGCATAGGGCAAATGCTGTACTTATGGCTCATATTGTTCGTACTGGTGTTTCCATCCGCTTATTTGTTGCGTCTAACGGAGCCAAAGAGAACGTATGCGCAAAGATGATCTGATGAAGGCCGACCTTTTCAGCGAAATCGTGCTGCTGGGTGTCGGAGTGGCGATAGCGGTGACCTTAGTGATGGTTGTCATGGCGGCACTTACGAGTGCGGCCGCCTTTCAATGAGTTCCCACCCTGGCTTGGATGTTTTACACCGCCGCATTTTCCGCTACAGGTATTCGACGATTCGACTACGGCCTTCACTGGATTGGCAGGGGATTCACCAGAGCTTAACGTGTGAGGAGAGACAGAGGACCCGGAAATTTCTTGTTGACCTGCGAACGCTAAAGTGGGCCGGACTTTATGCAATCCTTTTCGGCCAAATCAGATCGACGCTAGAGTTAAAGGAGTGCTTCCATGAAGATTAATGTCAGTAGGAGTACATGGACCTTGATACTAAGCCTACTACTGGACGTCGTCAGCCTGTGTGCCCAGCAACCGGCTGGCCAGAATAATGCCGCGCCCGACAACACAACCGTCAATCAACGGGATCGGAATCCAAACGAGCCGACTGCGGACCAACAAAAAAACAACCCATCCGATCGCGATATCACTCAGCAGGTGCGACAGGCCATCATCAAGGATAAGTCTCTGTCGACCTATGCTCATAACGTGAAGGTCATCACGCAAAACGGCCAGGTGACGTTGAAGGGGCCGGTACAGTCAGACGATGAGAAGCGAGCGATTGAGGCGAAAGCCACTCAAATCGTGGGTGAAAACAAGGTTACCAGCGAACTCGAAGTCAAACCGAAGCAGTAAATAAATCCACGAAGAGATGAGGAGAATTCATCATGTCAGGAAAACACACAGCGGTGTTTGGCATTTACCCAAACTATGCCAGCGTCGAAAACGGTGTCGACGGCTTAAAGGCAGCTGGTTTCAGCAATAGGGATATTTCCGTGCTCTTCCCGCAAAGCGCAGGGTCGAAGGATTTTGCGCACGAGAAAGGCACCAAGGCTCCAGAGGGGGCGTCGGCAGGCGCCGGCACTGGAGTTGTCCTCGGCGGGGCATTGGGATGGCTGATGGGCGTTGGCGCCCTCGCAATTCCGGGAGTGGGGCCGTTTATTGCGGCTGGGCCGATTATGGCTGCGCTCGCTGGAGCCGGAGTGGGCGGCGCCGTTGGTGGGATCGCCGGAGCGTTGGTGGGCACGGGGATCCCAGAGTACGAAGCTAAGCGTTACGAGGGCCGAGTTAAAGATGGTGGCATCTTACTCTCGGTCCATTGTGAGGATTCCGGCTGGAAGAAACGGGCCAAGCAAATCCTGGAAGCTACTGGAGCCCAGGATATCTCGGCGACCAGTGAGGCAAGCTCTGACGACGCGAAAGTTGATCGGGATCTGCGTCGGGCAGGTTAGCCATCTCGAGTTTAATCCGTCTTCGGCGGCAGGGCGGCAACGTGCCCTACGCTCATCTGGCCTAACTCAAATGGAGCAGACAAGGAGCTAAAAATGAACTCAGACCAACTGAAGGGCAAGTGGAAACAGCTGAAAGGATCTGTTAAGGAGCGTTGGGGTAAATTGACCGATGATGATCTCGATGTCATCGACGGTCAGAGCGATCAATTGATCGGAAAAATACAGGAGAGATACGGAATCGCTCGCCAGGAAGCTCAGAAACAGGTCGACGAGTGGAACTCCAACGTGGCCCGCGCATCCGAGGCCGAGCGCGACCGCAATGTTGAGGAGAAGCGCAAAGCAAGCTAAGCCTTTCCCCCCAAACCGCCTCTCAAAAACGGGGAGCCGCTTGTCGGCTCCCCGTTTTCCTTTAGGTAGTCCGTGTCGGCCCCATGCTGGGGACCCGAAAGATATTTGCCGTTCGCAGCCCGCAAAAGCGACCAGCCTCTACGCGGCGGAACCTGCGATTGGCTGGGTCGAGGGCGATGACACCTGCACCTGAATAATATCGTTCTTGACCGCATACACAACTAGATCCCGGATCGAGTGAATGTCGAGTTTGCGCATTATGTTGCTGCGGTGTGTCTCCGCGGTTTTGGTGCTTAGGTTAAGAAGGCAAGCTACTTCCTTCGAGCTCTTCCCCTCCGCCAGCAGTTGAATCACTTCGCGCTCGCGTGGTGTCAGTGTCGGCGACTTCGACGAGTCACCATTCGACCCGTTATGGCCCTTGTCGAGAAAACCCGCCAGCACCATGTCGTTCACCCGAGGGGTGAAGAACATACGGTTGCGCTGCAGCGCTTCGACAGCCAATACCAAATCCCTCGCGGCGTCCGATTTCAATACAAAGCCGCGAGCACCAGCCTCAAGAGCCTCCCGGATCACTTGATCTGAATCCGTGATCGTCAGAACGATGACCTTCTGTTGAGGGTTCTGTTGCAGTAGTTGCCGGGTTGCGGCCAGACCGTTGAGATTGGGCATACCGACATCTAATATCACTATGTCCGGCTTGACCTGCTTAGCCTTTTCCACGGTCTCGCGTCCGTCTTTGGCCTCACCGCAGATCTCCCAACCCTCATGAGACTGTACAAGAGTGCACAGCCCGCGACGTACAACCTCGTGATCGTCCGCTATCAGGATCCGCAGCTTCATGGCTCACCTCCGTGAGATATGCCAAATTGCTAAGTGTTCAACTCAATCTCCAACTCTAACTCTAAAGAGAAAATACTTTCGACCCAACGTGGCTCGTCAAACGGAGCAAGGGCATGCTTCCGGAGCGAGAAAAAGAGCTGCTCACTCACCGCCTCCAGTATCCCGCGCAACATTGGCCGACGAAACCGCTTTACGATTGGTGATTATCAGCACTTCAGATTTCGATCTCACTCATCCGGATGCGCCGAAAACTCCGACAACATCCGGCTTCCAAACGACCAGCCCGGATTACGTTTGGGACTCGTGTTGAACCATCGACGCGAGTGGTACCGTAACCCGGACCAACGTCCCATTGCCGTCCGATTCAACCTCCAGCTTCCCCCCTAGCTCCCAAGCTCGCTCGCGGATACCCGCAAGGCCGACGCCCATCCCGGCGCCCGTCGCCTGAAAGCGCCTAAGCTGCTTTTCCGGTATTCCTTGTCCGTTATCCTTCACCTCTAAGATCACCTGCTCGGCGTCGTCCAGGATCGAGACGTGCGCCTCCGAAGCGCCAGAATGCCGATGCACGTTAGTCAAAGTTTCCTGGAGCACGCGGTACAGCGTCAGTTCTATAGCCTCCGCCAAGCGACCCGGATTCTTCGGCGCGTCCAGAGTCACTTTGAGTCCGCTCCGCTGACCAAAACCTTCCACATACCACCGAGCGGCTGAAGCAATTCCACCCGCGTCCATCGTAGGTGGATAAAGAAGGTAAGAGAGCGTCCGGACTTCGGAAATGGACTGCTGCATTAATCGCTCCGCTTCCGCCCACAATTCTTCGCGTCCGGGTGATTGTCTGAGCATGTCCACGTTGAGTTTCAAACCGACCAGACACTGCCCCAGGCTGTCGTGCAGATCGCGAGCAATTCGCCGGCGCTCGGTATCCTGCAAACGAAGTAATCGTGACGAGAGCTGTCTTAGCGCGGCGGTGCGCTGTTCTACCAGTGATTCCAGTTCGGCCTGGGTGCGGCGCAGCGCTTCCTCGATCTGCTTGCGCTCCGCCATCTCGGTCTCGAGCGCCTGCGCCTTTTGCTGAAGAAGGGTGACGGTGCGAAGGCGCTGCCCTTCGTTGATCAGCGCACTGTAACTCTCAACCGGAAACACATGGGAATGTTCCGCGCAGATCTTCTGAAACGCTGCACTGTGATCTTCGCGATGAAAGCCGCTCATGGGGTAGGCACAGCGCAGGTAAAAGGGATACGTCTTAGCCAGGTCGTTCCATAGTTCTTCCAGCCGAAGTGCCGCCTCACCATTTCCCTCTGCCCACAGTAGGGCCACCATTTCCCCGAATGCGGCTATGCGTGGAGTCTTTCCTTCGGCCGCCGCCGCGGCTTTTCCTATGACGCTGCCCACGATCTCATTAAAGAGCGCGGCGTCGGGCATGCCGTCCAGCATGAACTTTTCCAGGGTGTCGGCCGCATCCAATGGGACATAACGCGCCTCGTCGAAGGCCTTGACCGTATCAAAACCCAGCGACTGCAGTCTCTGTGTAAGCCCGTCCCGGTGTGCCTTGGTGGCGATGACAACGGCAGCATCACCAGCCATTAGAGCAGCGCCGATGAAGCAGCTCAATTCCTTCAGTAGAGATGCATCCTCTCCATAGAACTGCACCGTATGGGCACGCGGCCCGGCCTCGCTCCAATGCGCAATTGGTACATCATGCTGGGTTGGAATAACCTGGGTCGGAATAACCTGGGTTGAAATAACAGGAGTAGCAATACTCATCTCGATTGTCTCCGGGATCAAACTCGTTGCCGCCACGCTGCTATCGCGTGCTGGGACAGGAACGATCGCCTTCTATCCCGCTTAACTCTAATCTCTCAATCACATACAGCTAATACAGGTAATCCTGTAGTCCCCGGTCGGTCGTACTGGAGACTATTCTGGAGCTTTCCAAATGTAGAAATTTTCCTCGTCTGACAAAGTTTCGATCCCTTGGCCTCTTGAAGTCGACGCGCGATGAACGGCAGATCGCAAGTTCGCTAGCGTAGTGCCATCCACCTCCGCCAGTGGAATCTTGATTGCCGAGCCAGCGGGTAAGGATTCTAGTTCCTGAAAAATCCCCGCCACCAGGTCGTGGTGCTTCCCGCGCCGGCTCCTCCGGATGTCCGCCAGAACCACGCGTTCATATTTGCCGCGACTATTCCCGGCCTTATCTCTGGTTGCTTTAGCCATACGACCTCATACCATTAATGACTTTAGAGATTCTCATGTTATTCTCACAAATTGTCAAGTATTTTTGTGTTGCATTATGGGTACGTTTATTATATTTTATGGCTTTGTGGCGAACCTGATTAGAGTGTTCGCTTGCGCTTGGCGTTGTTTACTTCTTTAAATCTTGCAAATGCCAATCCTCTGTTTTGGTGGGGAACCGTAAGGCGTTAAGGAAGGGAGGCATTCCATGAACATGAACGTTGGGTGGCAAGAGCTATATCAAGCAGCGATGCTTGAACTTCGCGCTGAAGAGTTGCCACGGCGAATCGACGCCGCCGAAAAAGCTATCCAGCAACGAATCGTAGAGCTCAGCCGGAATGATTCAAGTTCCGAGGAGGAACGGCGGGCAATCGAGGACGCGCTACGCGGGCTACGCGCTCTCGCGAGCACGGAATGCAAACCCCCGCTTTCAGCGAATTCCGGCTTGGCCCAACATAAAACAACAACTCCTCTTCCTTAAAGGATCAGGAATTGCCGCAACGCCTTGCGCGCCTCCGGAAGGGAAGCTGTTGGCGCATTGCAACGAATCGCGGGCACGAATTGCGTCGGCAGGCGACGATTAAGGCAGATTCGGAGAAAAGGGGTTCTGGGATCTACGCACCGAATTCGACAAGCTTCGGCCACATCTCAACTTGGATCATGACCCGGCGGGGCAAAACGCCTGTCGCTTAATTAGGAAAGTACGTCTCCTCCCGCAATAACGCTCCTACTGCATCTACAACACGGCTGATATCGGTTTCGCGCAAGTGCCGCGGATGTCAACTTTGCGGGCTTCCTCAGACAGCCGTTTCGAGAGGTATAGCGTGACCATTAGAATCGGCGTGTCTGGCGATAGTTCAGAAATCATGCGAGCGGCGTCGAGACCATTCATCTCAGGCATCTGGAAATCAAGCACGATCACGTCGGGTCGGATCTTTCGGAAGCTCTCTACCGCTTCTTCGCCGTTGCCGGCTTCATCCATCACAGACACGCCAACCTTGGTGTTGCTCCAGTACACCGCGGAGAGAGCGCCTTACGGAAGGGGTGTCGTCCACTACCAAAATTCGAATCACTCTACCTTCTTCCAGACGAAGCTAGCTCGCATGCGCCTTATGAAATTACGCACTACGTGCTAATGATAGCGATCTGGAACGCTGACCTTGGGAACCCGTCCTGGAACCGACCACGCGGCGGCCGCGCAGCCGGAATCTAACCCAACCAATGGCTTCGGCTCTCAAGCCCACCAAGTTGCCGATGCGGCCAGTCCAGGGCAATCCCGATCCGCTATACGCGGCCCACCAAAACCAGTACAAGCACAATGAGCAAGACCAAACCTAAACCGCCGCTTGGGTAGTATCCCCAGTGAGCGCTATAGGGCCATGTGGGTAAGGCTCCGATCAGCAGCAGAACCAGGATGATCAGCAGAATGGTGTACATGAAGTTCGCTCCTCTTCAAAATTGAAGTCACCGGACCAAGCCGGCGCTCATTCATTCATCCGGGGCGCGGGAATTTATCAACCGCCCCGGGTCCGGCTTCTGTTCCAGCCCATTGCGGATCTGGATCACGAGGTCAACCTACAGATTTATCCATAACTTCAATATCGGTTCGAATCTGTAGCTCTGTGCATTTGGTTATGTAGGGCAAAGTTTTCTGGCTAAGTCTTGGGATCATTGACGGTTCGTCGTGAAAATGCTCAAAAATGAATAACGGCCAAGCCCGCAGGGCCCGGCCGTTACATGCTTGAGGCTAGCGTCGTGTCCCGCGCACGCCTAATCACGTTTGGACGCTATTTTGCCGCCTGGTCTTTGGACTGGGAAGAATATTTTCTGACCGCTGCCAGGAATGAGCCGCTACCGTTTGGAGGTGCAACTTTGCCGTTCAGAATCGTCTCAAACGGTATCATCTTCCCGTAAAGAATCGTGGTGGAATCCTTATCCTGGTTTATGACCGCGCCGGACAAATCGATCCCCGCAAACAGGCCCCGTGTCCGGGAATAGGTCAAGACTTCTGCTCTCAGTTTCACGTCGGTACCGGCGGTGGCGTCACGTCCCACCGGGCCTGCCGCGGCGGAAGCGTCCGCTCCCAGTTTGAATTTGCTGGAGAGCAGATGCTGCATCCCCTGGTCATTTGTAACCACCATCACTAGATCGACCGCCTGCCCGCCGAGTTGAAGGCCCCAGCTGCCGCCGGTGATAGTAATCGGAGCAGGAGCGCTCCATCCGTTTGGCGTCCTGCACGTGGCTACGCCCTTGCCATGGTTACCGCCAATGCCGATCGCGATCTTGACCATCGAAGGAATGACAGCGATACACCTGGCATCGCTCATAATGTTGCCGGGAATCGCTTTGTCACGGGTTGCCATGATGTCGTTCAACACGTTAGCCGCTGAATCGATGCGCTTGTTGATATCGGATTCATCTTTGTCGTCGGCAGCCCAGACCAAGCTGGCGCAGACCAAAGCCATGGTGGCCAGGGCCAAGAGATATTTCCTTGAGTTCATATCGGCCTCGTCTTCTGTGCCCAATTTGAGCACCGGGATTATTTTTTCTGGTCGATTTCACTTTTATCTTGGGAAAGTCAAGTCAATCCATCCCCTCGAAACCCTAGATCGCCCGGGGACATGCCGTAGTTTGCACATAGGTCGCTCAACGTTCGCTCAACGCGCCGGGTAGGTTACGCATTAGATGGCAAGAGGCGCGGCCGTTGTAACGTCGATATCCGGCCCTCGCCCGACCGGATCCCATTGCCCGGCCGCCCCTCCAGAGCGTGTGCTCAATAATTCGTCACTGACTCGTCTGCTTTGCGCGCTTTGTGGCAGAGGCTCGGGCGTTTTTGCCAGGAAGTCCCGTATCTGTAGTTTCGCCTTGTGGAGTCGCGATTTCGAATTTCCGATAGAACATCCGAGCAGTTCTGCAATCTCGCGGTGCTGATAGCCCTCGACCTCGTGCAACAGGAAGATTGCGCGATTGCCCTCGGGAAGCTCGCCAATGGCTCGATTCAAGGCGACGCGTGTGACGGAGGTTTCCAGGCGCCCGTCCCTGGTTCCATATTCACGCCGCGCCGGCTTGGCGTCTTTATGGCTGCTGTAGAGTTCGTCTAATGAAATCCCCCTTGGCGCTTTGCGGCGAAAATGCATTAAGACCGTGTTCACCGCTACGCGGTGCAGCCATGTCGAAAGCGCTGAGTCCCCACGGAAGGTAGTCAACTTGCGGAATACCTGCAAGAAAGCGTCCTGAGCCAAGTCCTCAGCTTCCGTTGCATTGTTTGTCATGCGGAAGCATAAGGAATAGATCCGCATCTTGTGCGTATGAAATAAGGTCGCGAACGCATCCGAATCGCCTTGCTGAGCACGCTTAATCAAAGCTGGATCCAGAGGGGCCGTGGCGGCGGTACAAGAGTCGCTGTTCACTGGTGTCTCCTTTCAAGAGCACCGGCATTCGAAAGAACATGCATCGTCCTTTGCACGCAAAAAAGTCAGCTGTAATCACAATCGCCAAGGTAGAGGCGCAACCGAACTTGATCTATCCAGTGCGGGCCGTAAGGATGCCGATATGTTGCTGTAGAGATGGCTAGGCGACGTAAGAGGTATTTGCAGCCAAAAACAAACGCGGCAGTACGGACGGTCTCGAAATCCGCTCTGCGCCACGTGGGTTTTCAGCAACGCTCTAAGCCGTACAGGGAATCCTCATAAAAAGTACAAGGTCAGAGGGATTTTCCGCCGCCACCGTAGTGTCTATTCTGCAACTCGTGAAATCTACTACTCAAGTGTGCCCTCCTATCGGGCAGGGGTCGACCTAAGACCGGTGGGCTCCTGCTCCTCGCCTTCCCCCGTGCAATGACGGGCGCGCCATGACGGGAAGGAAACAGCACTCACTATGAGGAACAATCCTTATCAGGTGCTTGCTTGATGACCCTTGCATTATCAAATCCTCCAAGGAGGCTCAAAATGAAAGTTGAATCATTGCGCGACCTTTATGTGGAACAGCTCAAAGATCTCTACAATGCTGAACAGCAACTGATCAAAGCGATACCGAAGATGGCGAAGGCGGCGTCGTCCGAGGAATTGAAGGCCGCTTTTGAAGACCATCTCGGAAAAACCAGGCAACATGCCCAACGCATCGAGACCATCTTCGAGCAGATGGGCGGGAAAGCCCAGGGAAAGAAATGTAAGGCAATGGAAGGCCTCGTCGAAGAAGGCGGCGAAGTCATTAAAGAGGATATGGAGGAGAGCATTAAAGATGCCGCTCTTATCGCCGCTGCGCAACGTGTAGAGCACTACGAAATTGCGGGTTATGGTTGCGTGCGTGCCTACGCGACAAGACTAGGGGACGAGAACGCCGCGACTCTTCTGTCTCAAACCCTCGACGAAGAGAAGGAAGCCGATGAGACACTGAATGGCATCGCGGAAGAACTTAACCTCGAAGTCCCGCAGGAATCAGTCCAATCCGAAAAGCGAACCGTGAAGTCTTCCAGAGGAAGAGCAAGGTCGGCCGCCTAGGTCGCACAGTAACAGTCAGACCACGACGGGCTATCGTTCTTGGGTGACCTGACAGAGGTTCGGGTCACCCTGAATTGTTTCGGAGAGTTTGTAGGATCGATCTCTTCCTGTTACCGCCTACTGTTGTTTCGATTCTGCTGCTACCACACAAGCAGTCCCTCTGATCGATGATCGACTGTATTGCGAGTCAGAGCGCGTAGCTCTAATGTCCTGAGAGGGCGGCCAAATCATGAGTAATATAATGACAGCGACCGAAGAATCTAACTCCACGAATCATTTGAAAAGCATTTTTGACCAATCACTCGCAGCGCTCTGCGAGGGCGGGGATCCGGTGAAGACAGGATCGCAAACACAGCGGCGAAGTTCGCTGCCCTTACACGTCGACGCAGTCAACCTTCAGAAGCGCGCCTTGGATAATGCGGCGAAAGCGCTGGCGTCACTTTGGAAGATCTCGGAACCCAAGCGTCCGAAACTGCAAAGCAGTGCGACGCGCTACGGCAAGTCGACTTCTTGATCCGCGCCAGCCAGACCTCAGATTCTTCCAGATTATTGATGCTGATTGCGGTCGCGGTTGTAATCGTCGGGTCTGTACTTTGGCCGGCAAGCCCTGATTCCTCTTGCTTTGGCGACGGTCTTTGCTTTTCCTGCTAGCGCCAGTTGTCGCCGGGCAACCAGGCTCAAGCCCAGACCACGCTCGATAGGAACGTCATCGCAGCGCGCCTTTAGTTTGGACGCCGAAAATCTCTTGAGTACGTAAGTACTTGTGTTTGTTTCAGAATAAGGTCAGGACAAGAGTTTTCGCTGACATACAGTATTTTTCGCAGGTCACTACACATGACATCGGATAGGCGGTCTAACCGGTAGCGAGTAAGGTTATTTGGAATACCCTTGTTTTGCGGACAATTCGGCATTTCTTGTCGGAGGAAGGGAAGCGATGAGCACGGAGAATCCTAACAAATGCGCGCATCCGGCCGGAGGATGTCCCAAGCAGAAAGATCATAGCTACTGCAGCCAGTCCTGCAAAGACGCTAACGGGCTGGCCGAGATCGCCTGCCAGTGCGGACATCCGGGCTGCGCGGCAGAGCGCGGTTAGCCATCGCTTTTCATGCCGCTCGTTATCTCGAACAGGAGGAACTCATGAGATCAACGATTCTTGCGCCTGTCGCCATTGCTACGCTGTTTTTGTGCGTCGCTTGTTCCAGCAAGTCGGAAGATAACGCCTCTTACAAGGACAGTGTCAAGAAAGCTCTGGAGCAGGCGGAACTCACTGATGTCAGCGTCGCGGAAGACCGCGAAAAGAATACGGTGACCTTAGCGGGCACCGTCCACTCCGATGATGCAAAGGCCAAAGCAACCGACGTCGCCAGGGCAGCTGCGGGCAATCGGACTGTGGTCAATGAGGTAAGCGTCCAACCGGTTGGCGGTGAATCGGACGCCAAGAGTATAGCCTCCAACATCGATGACGCTATTGAAAGGAATTACAAGGCAGCCCTGATTTCCAATGGTTTGCAAAAGCAGCACATTGATTTCAAGGCCAAGAACGGCGTACTCACCATTAAGGGTAGTGTAAAGACTGTGGCACAACGTCAGCGAGCGCAGACCGCCGCAGCGAGTGTGCCCAATGTGCAGCAGGTACTAAACCAGATTGACGTGAAGCGCTAGGAGGCTGCGGAAAAAGTCGTTATGGCGCTTGATTTCAAAGTCGTCTTTAGCCGCTGAGGTGAAACTGGGACGCGGAAAAGACTTTCCGCAGCCTGCTGGAAAGGCCTTGATCGTTATTGAAAAAAACGAGTTGAGACGTTGCAATCCCTTAGCTTTGTTTCAAGTTGGTTTATCCCGAAATGTCGCCTCTCGATCCACGCAACCCGCCGCTGTAGATAGCAATACCGGGCAAACGAGGGATGGTAGGCAAGAGGAATCACGATGCAGATCCGTCCCATTCGTTCGCTGTTGTTCGCACTGTTGTCCGCACTCGTCTTGCTGTCCATGTCGGTGGCATCGTTTGCGCAAGTCGGAGTGTTGATTACCTTCGCTCCTCCCCCGATCCCTATCTACGACCAGCCGCTCTGTCCCGGCGACGGCTACATTTGGACACCCGGCTACTGGGCCTATGGCGACGACTTCGATGATTATTATTGGGTGCCGGGTACTTGGGTGCTGGCGCCTGAAGTTGGATTCCTATGGACTCCAGGTTATTGGGGTTGGGGCGGCGAGAGTTTTGTTTTCTATGACGGTTATTGGGGTCCGATGGTCGGTTTCTACGGCGGGATCAATTATGGCTTCGGTTATTTTGGGGAAGGCTACGAAGGCGGCCGTTGGGACCACGACCGCTTTTTCTATAACCGCTCCGTGAACAATGTAAACGAGATTGTCGTTCACAACGTATACAACACCACCGTGGTCGTTAACAACGAGAGCCACGTCAGCTACAACGGCGGCAATGGAGGAATCAACAGGCGTCCAAAGCCGGACGAAGAGGCCGCGGCGCGCGCGAGACATATCCCGCCAGTCTCCGTTCAAACTCAGCATGCGCAGGCGGCGCGCACCAACCCGCAGCAACGGGCTTCCGCGAACATGGGCAAGCCGCCGGTCGCAGCGACACCAAAGCCCGGAGTATTTAATCAGCCCGCCGTCGTTCCGGCGAAAGCGCCGGGAGCTCCCTACACTCCTCCCGCCAATCGCGGCGCAAATCGCGCCGGAAATCAGCCGCGGAACAATGCGGCTCCGGCGAACCCCGCTTCGCGTCCGGAGAACTTGGCGCCGCGTCCAGACAACAATGCCGCGTCTCGACCGAGCCCGCCCGCTCATCCACGCGACCTTCCGCCCGCCGCGCGACCCAGCCCTCCAAACACAGGTAACCCAAAGCTGGATCAAAAGTACCAGCAACAACAGGAGAAGGTATTCGCGAAGCAGGAACAGGAGCGGCAGAAACTCCAACAGCGACAGGATCAGGAACACCAGCGGCTGGCGCAACAGAACGCCAGTGAAGCAGCAAAGCAGCAGGTGGAACAGCGGCACCAGCAACAAACGCAGCAATTGCAACAAAGGCATGAACAGCAACAACAGCAATTGCAGCAGAAACAGCAGCCCCAGCAGAGACAACAGCCGCCGAGCCGGGATCGGTCAAAACCTCCGAACTAGACTTCGACACTAGACTTCGACGGAAAAGCCTTAGCGTCTTAATTAAACCGAGGGTTGAACGAGAACCGGGCGGGGACATCGGCCAATCGATGCATCGCCCGGTTCGTAGCTTAGGGATGGACCGTTTCCTCTAAGGGATCAAATCAAGCTGGGCAATTTTGGAGGAACGCATCAAGGTGTGCCGGCGGGAAGGATGCGTGACACGCCTTGACGCCGTTCCGCTTCGGACGAGTCTGAAACAGGGGAAACGGCAAAAACCTGTACCGCAACCCCTTCCCGCCTTAACACTGTCGGAAGACTAGCACGGGAGAGTTCGCTGCTGCATCAGGGAAACCGTTTACAAGTGGTTTTTGGATTGCCTAGCGAAATGGGAGGGAACCGCACAATTCCCCTCCGCCAGAAATACTACCCCTTACGGCGAATCAAAACTACAGAGTCGACCCGATGGCGTCGTCCCGCGGGGTGCCTATTCTGAGGTTTGGCTGGGAGACAAGAGTGTCCCGGGGCTGGGAGGTAACAAATGCTTTATTGGGCGATAGTGTTTTTGATCATAGCGCTCGTGGCTGCGTTCCTCGGGTTCGCCGGGGTGGCGACGGCGGCCGCCGGAATTGCGCAGATTCTGTTCTACATTTTCCTGGTCATGTTTCTTGTGACCCTGATCATGGGACTCGGTCGTCGCGGCACCTGGGTCTAACGCGAAACCCTTGGGTCAAATTAATGGCGAAGGACGCAGTCCATAAATAATTGGACGGAGGTAGACGAAGCTGTCTCGGCGATATTCTCTCGCCGATTTTCTATCAAAGACCATGCGTACACATATCCCTCCAGCCGCTCTACACGAATCAACCGATAGTGCGGCCGGCGAAGACAAACTATAAGTACGATCAAGCCTTACGAATGCACCTACAAATGGAGAGGAAAGGGGAATCATCATGCGGAACATTGGAAAAATGAATACAGCGAAGGACTGGGTGCGCCTGGCCGCCAAATTGGGTGTGCTCTTCACGGAGCCGAAAGTACGGAGCGTGATTGCCGACCGCCTTAAGGACCGCGTGGACGACGTAACCGACACGGTGACGAGCAAGTACGAAGACGCTGTCGACCGCCTGGAATCCGCAGCCGACGCTCTTCGTGGGACAAGCCACTGGCCCTCAAGACTAACGGGCTTTTTATTGGGAGTTGGAATCGGAGCGGGCCTGGGACTGCTGTTGGCGCCGGCACCCGGCAGCGAAACGCGCCAGGCTGTCCGCGATAAAGCGATCGATGTGAAGAACAAGGTGGTTGAATCCGCGGCGACCGCCACCGGCAAGATGCGCCAGTCGGTCACCAAGATGCCATCCACCGGCACCGAGGGCTGAATCCGTGAAACAACAATCGGAATTTCTCCAGCGAACGCAATCGGCACGGTGAACATCGGAGCCGATCGAGATGTCGAAGTGTGAACAAAATAGGATGAGATGGAGAGGGTTTGGACCCGTCGGGGTACATGTACCCAGCGGAAATTGCAGTGTTTCAATTTTGTGGACGGAACAGTAATTCCGAGCCGCACAGCGGGATGTTTTGCTACACTGCTATTTTACTGAGGCCTCCCCCCTATGAGCGAAAAGCACAGTACCACTCTGCCTGGAACTGTCGAAAAAATCATCCAACCTCTGTCCGCGGACGAACCGGAGAAAGCCCAAATTGCCATTAGTGGGGCCGATCACCTGTATCGAGAAATTCGGATCGAGAACACACTGACTGACGAAAATGGCGACGAGGTACGACTAAAGCCCGGCGCGGAGGTGGAAGTGACCGTCGAGGCGCCGCCGGAGGCGACGGCTCCAGCTCCAAAGAAAGAAAAGACTGAACTGACCGAAAAGACACAGCGGACCGAGCAGAAAGCTTGAACGTCACGCCCAATGTGAGCTAAAACGCTCTGATCGAATTTCCAAAATGAATAGAAGGATATGGCCTACGGCGCCGGCTCGGGTTTTGCGCGCAAGCGGTCACCTTCCGCCGTGCCCTTGCGTCTCGCAACTTCCGCATCCAGACAGGCCAACTTTTCGGGGTCGGTCACGATTCGGCCATGACGAAGAAGTTCCATGACGCTCAGCTGTCGTCTGCGCCTCGATGATGTCATTTCGCGGCATCTATCCTTCATGAGTTTGAGCATATCCTCACCACTAAAAATAGGTGGAATATTTGTTTTCCTCTGTCATGGCTGTGACGAACCTCTAGCGAAGCGGAAATTAAGCCACTGCATGACAGGCGCACTGCGCTCGCATAGTAAACATATTACTATCGTAGCGAAGAGCTACCGTATATGTGTGAAATAAGAATAATATCGCAGTCAAAGACAACAATATACTTGACGTACAGATTCCGCTCTGGTATTTTTCGCCAATGACGGGAGGGAAGTGGTATGGCGAATGAACTAAAGCCCAAGAAGCTGAGGTCGGTTGCGAAGTATCGGCGGGTGGAGATTGCCGACCTTAAGACGGGCAGACATGGAAAACACCACGATCTGGTTCAGGGAATTGTCCAAGAATTGAAGACCCTGCGGCCCGGTTCAGCCCTCGAGATTCCACTTGCCGATGTGGGCGGGGTTGGCCTGCCAAACCTGCGTTCGGCTGTACATCGCGCCGCGACTTCCAGCGGTCTGCAGATCGAAACAGTTGCGGACGATGGGAAGTTTTATGTGTGGACAATCAACTCGAAATGAGCCGCCGGGCTCTGCGGACCATGATCGTCCAGAGGGATGCCAGTTCGGAAGTTCCCGTGCACCCGCCAGAACTGAAGTCGGATGAGCTGGCGGGGCCGCTTTTCGCCGAAAATCCGATTTCCCCGCAAACATTTGCCCCAACGCATGCACCACTACAGCATCTACCCTATTCCATCTCTCCAGTGGTTCTGTAGAGTAGCAGCTCGGGGATTCGGTTAAGCTCGGGAGTAATTACAGAGTTTGTTTTCACTGCTTGTTGCCTCACGCAGCTTCTTGCTTCCTGACATCCGAACCAGCCGTCTGTTCTGCAATGCAGAATTTGGAGATAAGAGCGATGGCAGTCAGCACACCAGCGGCCTACGGAATGTACCCCCACGACGTAGAGCTTCATCAGGTCGTGCAGACGTTGAACCAGTCCGGATTCGGCAAGGAAGACATCTGTATGATGGTTTCGCCCAGCCATCCCATCGCCACTATCGTGCGCGAGTGCAACATCCTCAATTCCAGGCCGGAGGCGAGCGACGTCGCCGCGAGTTTGATCGGTTGGTTTATGAAATTTGGCGCGGTGATGATCCCGACTGTCGGTTTGTACATCCGCTCCCAGGCGTTCCTTCACGCCCTCGGTGTGAGGACGGATTCTCCAGCTTCGCGTGGCAATTCGAGAGCTCTTGTCGGATTGGGATTTTCTGAGAGCGATGCCCTACGATTTGAACGCCAGCTTCGCGAAATGGGGGTATTGATTTATGTGGCGTGCCCGGAAAGCGAAAAAACGACACGGGCCATGGAACTACTCCGAAGAACGGGGGCCCGCGAAACCGCCACCCTGGAAAAAGAAGTGGCTCTTGAAGCCGTGGCCTAGAACGGCCGAAACCTCATCGAAGCAACCGCATGTCCCCCGGGCTTTCAGCCTGCTTCTACAGTAAAGACCCTAGAGTCAGCCTACAGTTTTTCATGATATCAATCGATCTTTAAGTCAGTGAATTCCTGTAGTTTCACGTTCAACATGTTTCAGACCAACCCGGATTTCGGTGATGTGTCTGCCTATCGCGCTCTGCTGAAAAATTCCAGGGCCTTCGCCCACCCCTCGATAGGGAAACCACTTACTCGCCGTTTCACAGCAAAGCTGGCAAGTGGCACAGAGCGCCAGGCGGCGAAAGGTGTCTTGTCACACTGCCGGATGCTACCTTGGTCCAGGAGACCATGATGAAGAAAAATAACCGAGATGCGGCGACGGCGGTTGCCCATGGCGAATCCGAGGCGGCCCAGACCAGCCAGTCCAGTAAGAATAACGGGAATTCCGTTCATGTGGCCGAGCCCTCTTCGGCTGACCTTAGAGTGATCCTGACCGGGCTTCAGACCATGCGAAACGGCGATTTTTCAGTCAGGCTTCCGGGCTCCTGGACCGGGCTGCCTGGAAAGATTGCCGATACTTTCAATTCCATTGTTGCCGCCAACCAACAGATGGCGCAGGAGTTGAAGCGCATTGGACAGGTGGTTGGTAAGGAAGGACGGACACGGGAGCGCACCCGCTTTCATGAATCCCGGGGTGCGTGGGGCGACATGGAAGTGTCGGTAAACTCGCTGGTAGAAGACTTGCTTCGGCCAACTGCCGAGGTTACCCGTGCCATCGCGGCCGTGGCCCAGGGAAATCTGACCCAAACCGTGCGCTTGGATGTGGACGGTCGTCCGCTCGAAGGCGAGTTCCTGCGCTCCGCCAACATTGTCAATACCATGATTCAGCAGCTCGGCGTTTTCACCGCCGAAGTGACGCGCGTGGCGCGCGAGGTCGGCACTGACGGCAAGCTGGGTGGTCAAGCAGTGGTGCCCGGCGTGGCCGGCACATGGAAAGACCTGACGGACTCCGTCAACTCCATGGCCAGCAACCTCACCGGTCAGGTGCGCAACATTGCTGAAGTCGCTACCGCCGTTGCCAGCGGCGATCTCTCCCGCAAAATTACCGTCGATGTGCGCGGCGAAATTCTCCAGCTTAAAGAAGCCATCAACACCATGGTGGACCAGCTGCGCTCGTTTGCGTCCGAAGTAACCCGCGTCGCTCGTGAAGTGGGGACGGACGGCAAACTTGGCGGCCAAGCGGTCGTCGTGGGCGTAGCCGGTACCTGGAAAGATCTCACCGATTCCGTGAACGCCATGGCCGGCAACTTGACGGCCCAGGTCCGCAATATTGCCGAGGTGACAACTGCCGTCGCTCGAGGCGATTTATCCCGCAAGATCACCGTCGATGTTAAGGGCGAAATCCTCGAACTCAAAGACACGATCAACACCATGGTGGACCAGCTCAACGCGTTCGCCGGTGAAGTCACGCGCGTGGCGCGCGAAGTAGGTACCGAAGGCAAGCTGGGCGGGCAGGCTCAAGTGCCCGGAGTTGGCGGTACCTGGAAAGATCTCACCGACAACGTCAACTTCATGGCCAGCAACCTTACCGGCCAGGTACGAAACATCGCTGAGGTGGCGACGGCCATCGCTACTGGCGATCTCTCGCGCAAAATCACGGTGGACGTGCGCGGCGAGATTTTGCAGCTTAAAGAAACGCTGAACACCATGGTGGATCAGCTCAACCGCTTCGCTGGCGAAGTGACGCGCGTGGCGCGCGAAGTAGGCACCGAAGGTCGTCTGGGTGGACAAGCCAACGTGCCTGGCGTTGCCGGCACCTGGAAGGATCTTACCGACTCCGTCAACTCGATGGCCGGGAACCTCACCGGTCAGGTCCGTAACATAGCCGAGGTGACCACTGCCGTGGCCCGCGGCGATTTGTCACGAAAGATCACCGTCGACGTGAAAGGCGAAATTCTCGAACTTAAGAACACCATCAACACGATGGTCGACCAGCTCAATGCGTTCGCCGGTGAAGTCACGCGCGTGGCACGCGAAGTCGGCACTGAAGGCAAGCTGGGCGGGCAGGCGCAGGTGCCCGGTGTGGCCGGCACATGGAAGGATCTCACCGACAACGTCAACTTCATGGCCAGCAACCTTACCGGCCAGGTGCGTAATATCGCTGAAGTCGCCACGGCTGTTGCCCGAGGCGATTTGTCGCGCAAGATCACGGTCGACGTGAAAGGCGAAATTCTCGAGCTCAAAGACACCATCAACACCATGGTCGACCAGTTGCGCTCGTTTGCTTCGGAAGTCACACGCGTGGCCCGCGAAGTGGGCACCGATGGCAAACTCGGCGGGCAGGCCCAGGTCCCTGGCGTTGGCGGTACCTGGAAGGATCTCACGGACTCCGTCAACTCGATGGCCAGCAACCTCACCGGTCAGGTCCGCAATATCGCGGAGGTTTCAACGGCCATCGCCAGCGGCGACCTCTCGAAGAAAATCACCGTGAACGTCAGCGGCGAGATTCTTCTGCTCAAAGACACCATCAACACGATGGTCGATCAGCTGAACGCGTTCGCCGGAGAGGTGACGCGCGTGGCGCGCGAAGTAGGCACCGAAGGTCGTCTGGGTGGACAAGCCAACGTGCCTGGCGTCGCCGGCACCTGGAAGGATCTTACCGACTCCGTCAACTCGATGGCCGGGAACCTCACCGGTCAGGTCCGTAACATCGCCGAGGTGACCACTGCCGTGGCCCGAGGAGATTTGTCGCGCAAGATCACCGTCGACGTGAAAGGCGAAATTCTCGAACTCAAGAACACCATCAACACGATGGTCGACCAGCTGAACGCATTCGCCGCCGAAGTAACTCGCGTGGCCCGAGAAGTCGGTACCGAAGGGAAGCTGGGCGGGCAGGCCCAGGTACCGGGTGTGGCAGGCACATGGAAGGACCTCACCGATAACGTGAACGTCATGGCCGCGAACCTGACTGAACAGGTGCGCGGCATTGTCAAAGTCGTGACCGCGGTCGCCAACGGCGTACTGACTCAGAAGCTGACGGTAAACGCGAAAGGTGAAGTTGCAGCTCTGGCCGAGACCATTAACAACATGACGGACACGCTGGCCACGTTCGCTGACCAAGTCACAACTGTGGCCCGCGAGGTTGGCGTCGAAGGCCGGCTCGGCGGCCAGGCCAATGTGCCCGGCGCCGCTGGCACGTGGAAGGATCTCACCGGCAACGTCAATTTGCTCGCCGACAACCTAACCAACCAGGTACGAGCCATTGCCGAGGTTGCCACCGCCGTCACCAAGGGCGACCTCACGCGCTCCATTCAAGTGGAAGCAAGCGGTGAAGTAGCGGAGCTGAAAGACAACATCAACACCATGATCGACAATCTCCGTCTCACCACCGATCGCAATACGGAGCAGGACTGGCTCAAGACAAATCTAGCCCGCTTCACAGGCATGTTGCAGGGACAACGCGATCTGGGGACGGTTGGACGCATGCTGCTGTCGGAACTCGCGCCTCTGGTAAGCGCCCAACAAGGTGTGATCTACCAGATGGGAACAGAAGAATCCGCGGAGATGACGCTCCTCTCGGCGTTTGCAGGCGACGGCGAGGACGGGCATCTACGGCGATTGAAGATAGGCGAGGGGTTGGTGGGACAATGCGCGGCGGAAAAGCAGCGTATGCTGATCTCCGAATTGCCGCCAAACACGATTACGATTCGATCGGGTTTGTTCGAGGCTGTCCCGCGAAATGTTATCGTGCTACCCGTACTCTTTGAGGATCGTGTCAAGGCTGTCATCGAACTAGCCTCGCTGAGCAACTTCACAACCTCCCACCTGGCGTTCCTTGAACAGCTGACGGCCAGCATCGGGATCGTGCTCAACAGTATCGAAGCCACCATGCAGACGGAAGGACTATTGAAGCAGTCCCAGCAGCTGGCTACCGAACTTCAGATGCAACAGAAAGAGTTGCAGCAGACAAACGAGCAGCTGGCGCAGAAAGCGCAGCAGCTTGCCGAACAGAACGTCGAGGTCGAACGCAAGAACCAGGAAATCGAACAAGCCCGCCGCGCCCTGGAAGAAAAGGCCAAGGAACTGGCTCTGACTTCGAAGTACAAGTCCGAGTTCCTGGCCAACATGTCTCATGAGTTGCGAACGCCGCTCAACAGCATCCTCGTTCTGGGCCAGCAACTTAGTGAAAACCCGGATGGTAACCTGCTGCCAAAGCAAGTTGAATTTTCGCGGACGATTCATGGTGCTGGGACAGACTTGTTGAATCTCATCACCGACATTCTGGATTTGTCCAAGATCGAATCTGGAACTGTCTCAGTCGAGGCAGAGGAAGTATTCTTTGCCAGTCTGCTGGACATGGTGGAACGTCCATTCCGGCATGAAGCCGAGAACCGGCGTCTCGATTTCGAAGTGCACACCGATCCGCGCCTCGGTCGCAGCGTCGTTACCGACTCGAAGCGTCTGCAGCAGGTATTGAAGAATCTGCTATCCAACGCGTTCAAGTTCACCGAACACGGTGGCGTCCGGCTCTCCGTGTCTCTAGCTAAGAGCGGTTGGAGCGAAGAACACCCGATCCTGGGAAAGGCTGCTGGAGTTATAGCCTTCGAGGTTGCCGATACCGGAATTGGCATTCCGCTGGACAAGCAGCGGATCATCTTCGAGGCCTTCCAGCAGGCAGACGCCGGCACCAGCCGCAAGTATGGCGGCACCGGTCTCGGGCTCGCAATCAGCAGGGAGTTAGCCAGCCTGCTCGGCGGCGAAATCCAATTGCGCAGCGCTCCGGGAAAGGGAAGTACCTTCATCCTTTACTTGCCTCAAACCTATGTCGGACCGTCCAGCTCTCCCATGGTGGAGCGAACGGCCCAATCGCCGGCGTCGCTGTCCGTCGCCAGCATCTCAGAGCATCCAATCGAAAAGATTCCCGACGACCGCGACAATCTGCAACCCGACGATGCAATTTTGTTGATTGTCGAAGACGATCCACACTATGCGCGTGTGTTGCGTGATCTTTCCCGCGACAAAGGATTCAAGGTTCTGGTGGCTCAGCGTGGTGCGGAAGCTCTCGTGCTCGCGCGCGAGTACCATCCGACTGCAGTGTCACTGGATGTTTTCCTGCCCGATATGCTGGGGTGGACGGTGCTGAACCACTTAAAACAGGACCCCGCAACCCGGCACATTCCGGTTCAAATGCTAACCCTCGACGAAGACCGTCAAAACGGCCTCGCGCGCGGTGCTTTCGCCTTTGTTACCAAGCCAACCACGCCGGAGGGGCTGGAATCAGCCTTGGCCCGTATCAAGGAGTATTCAGCTCCGCGACGGAAACGGTTGCTCGTGGTGGAAGACAATCCGGCCGAGCAGCTCAGCATCAAGGAACTCCTTGGCTACGATGACGTTGACGTCGTGGTCGTTGCCAGCGGAGAGGAGGCGATCCAAGCCGTGAACGATCAGTCGTTCGACTGCGCCGTTCTTGACCTGCGCCTGCCCGACATTTCGGGCTTCGAAGTCTTGGAGCGCTTCCGCGACACGCCGTCCCTGCGCGATTTGCCGGTCGTCGTATTCACCGGCAAGGAGCTTTCCCCCGAAGAAGATGCCCGCCTGCACGCGCTCGCACGCAGCGTTGTCGTTAAAGGGGTCGAGTCGCCCGAACGTTTGCTGGATGAGACCGCATTGTTCCTGCATCGCGTCGTCGCCGATCTTCCTGTGGAGAAACAGAAAATGCTCGACCGGTTGCATCACTCCGACGATGCCCTGGTCGGCAAGAAAGTGCTGGTCGTCGACGACGACGTGCGCAACATCTTCGCTCTTAGTAGCGTGCTTGAGCGTCGCGGCATGGAAGTGATTACCGCCGGAACTGGCCGGGAAGCCATCGCCAGACTCGAATCAACACCGGAGGTCGCAATTGTCCTGATGGATATCATGATGCCGGAGATGGACGGTTACGAAACCATGCGAGTCATCCGGCAGAACGCTGCCTTCCGGCGCTTGCCCATTATTGCTCTGACCGCAAAAGCGATGAAGGGGGATCGCGAGAAATGTCTGGAAGCCGGTGCGTCCGAGTATCTGGCCAAACCCGTAAATACCGAGCAACTGCTCTCATCATTGCGCATGTGGCTTCACAGATAGCAGGTGTGGCGGCGGGAGTTTGGTTCCTGAGGTGTGCACGGGGAGAATGATGAACGCAGACGAAAAAGTCAATATTTTGATGGTGGATGATCAACCCGCCAAGCTCCTCAGCTATGAAGTCATGCTGGCCGAACTTGGTGAGAACCTAATCAAAGCCACTTCGGCGAAGCAGGCCCTCGAGCTTCTGCTGAAGACCGACGTTGCCGTGGTTCTGATGGACGTGAGCATGCCGGATCTCGATGGCTTCGAATTGGCCACCATGATTCGGCAGCATCCGCGCTTTCAGAGGACTGCGATCATTTTCATCTCAGCCGTGCATCTCACCGATCTGGACAGGCTGAAAGGATATGAGCACGGGGCGGTGGATTACATTTCCGTTCCGGTTGTTCAACAGCTCTTGCGCGCGAAAGTCAGGGTATTCGCCGAACTATACCGCAAAACCAGGCAACTCGAAGCGCTGAATCGCGATCTGGAGCACCGAGTGTCGGAGCGCACCGAGGAGCTGGCGGCTAAAGCAGAACTGCTGACGCAGCTCAACACCGAACTGGCGGGCAAGAACCAGGAACTCGATGCCATTGTAAGCACCGCGCCGGATGTCATCTTCAGCAGTCAGGGCGACGGACGCTACGAGTATGTCAGCGACCGCTTTCACGAACATACCGGCGCTTCACCTATCGATGGGGAGAGCATTAATTGGCTCGATTACGTCCACCCTGACGATGTCGAGCGCAGCAGAGCGATTTGGACACAGTCCGTGCAAGCGGGGGGACGTTTCGAATCGGAATATCGTCTGCGTTCCAAAGACGGCGCCTATCGCTGGTTCCGGTCTCGAGCTGTACCGATTCGAGATCCCGAGGGAAAAATTGTTAAGTGGTACGGCACCTGTTCCGATATTCACGACAGCAAGCTGCTGGAGCAATCGATTCGTGACAATGCGATTGAGCTGGAAAAAATGGTCGATAGACGCACTGGCGAATTACGGCGCCTTTCCGTCCGCCTCATGACACTGCAGGATCAAGAGCGCCGCCGCATCGCGCGCGACCTGCACGACGGGTTAGGGCAGGAACTTGCCGTGGCTAAGATGGTATTGGATAAGATGCTTCTCGAAAAGCCGTCTCAACCGCATGAGCAAACGTGGGCTCAAGCCAGCTCCATTATCGACCATGCGATTCAGGAAGTCAGGACTATGTCTCACCTTTTGCACCCGCCCTTGCTCGATGAAGTCGGTTTGCTTTCAGCGCTAGCCTGGTACGTGGAGGGACTCACGAAGCGAAGTGGCATCGAAACAATTCTCGATGTCCGACCTCCGGAATTCCCCAGGCTTACACCAGAAGTCGAGACGGCGATCTTCCGAATTATTCAAGAGGCCCTCACGAACGTATTCCGGCATTCGGGAGCGCAGAAGGTGTGGATTACGTTGAACCAAAAGGATGGGCTGATAGTCGCATCGGTACTCGACGACGGTAAGGGAATCGACAAAAAGATTGCAGACATGCGACCGGAAAGTGTTGGAGTTGGCATTGGTGGCATGAAACAGCGCGCCAAGGAATTCGGTGGAGAATTGCGACTGACAAATGCCACTCCGGGAACTCTCCTGGAACTCATGATTCCCTGTAGTTCGGCCTTGCGGGAGGCAAGCCCGGTATTAGGTGGATGTGTGTGAACTCGCGCTTTCCTTCCCACCCTAAAAGACGGAAGGGAGGTAAGTGTGTAGATGAGTGTGGAAGTTAGTGGTCGAATGATAATATTGATCGAGGTCCGTCGAGTCAAGTATGCGACCCGGCATGGCTGACACGAATTTGCCTTGAAACGGCAAAGTTTTTGCTCAAAACCTGCCGGCGCATCGCAGCGTGGTTACCCGGTCTCACTCTCTCAGCAAGCAAAGTCACGCATCCTGCCAGAAGTAAACCCAAAGACCTTTCAGCATTCACCCCCACCTTCGCGGTACAGCAAGTTCCGTAATCAAGTACAGGAGCATCCTGATAGGAGCGGGGCTGTCGCTTCGCTAATCTCTTGTGGACGATGACGCTCTCGGAATCAGTGAGAGCTAAGAAACGTAGTTGATCGAAGGAGACTACAGTGGCCACTTGCGCGATTGCAGCGACAGCAACAAATGTTAGTCCGGCTAATGTGCTTCCAATCAGGGATGAGAACCACGTCGACAATTCCGAACGCAGCCTGGTTCAGCGCGCACAATGCGGCGACGAGCAGGCCTTTGCCACACTCTTCCAGTTGCACAAGAAGCGGGTGTATTCCGTTTGTCTGCAAATGACTAAAGATGTGGCTGATGCTGAGGACCTGACACAGGAAGCCTTCATGCAGGTGTTTCGCAGCATAGACTCGTTCCGTGGCGATTCCGCCTTCTCCACCTGGTTATACCGGGTTGCTGTGAATACCGTGCTGATGAAGTTACGTCGTCGTAAATCGCCACCAGTGCTGTCGCTCGATGAGCCTGTATCGAGTGACTCGCCATCGCTCAAGCGCGAGGTTGGCAAAGAGGATCTGAGCCTCTGCGGGGCGATCGATCGTATCGCGTTGCGCCGCGCCATCGAAGAGCTGCCCGGAGGGTGCCGGCAGATTTTCGATCTTCACGAGGTTGAGGGATACCAGCACCATGAGATTGCCGAACTGCTGCAATGCTCTATCGGAAACTCAAAATCGCAGCTCCACAAAGCCAAGATGAAGATGCGCGACCTGCTGTTGCCCACAAGGAGAATCCTGCGGACACGCAAAGCGAGCGATGGCGCCGAAGATATCGCGAAATCCCTGGCGGAGACCGATCAGTCTTCAACGTCATACAGCGCGGTATAAGAAGAGATTGGGGATAGAGGGGGCATGTCGGCCAAAGGAAAGCCTCCCCGGAACCGGACTCCGCCAGCTACGTGTTGCAATGTAGATCACTCGGGAGTTTATGGTATTGTGTCATTCCGATTCGAACTCCTACCATTAATAACAAATGGCTTGTAAAAAAGAGGCGCCGAATGGCAGTGAAGAATTATCTATAGTAAAAGGGACGGGAGGTCCCCCCGCTTGGTTCGAATCCTTGTGGTAGATGACAACCCGGCGGTTCGACACTATCTTCGAGGCCTCCTCGAACAGCAAAGCACCTGGCGAGTGTGCGACGAAGCTCCCAACGGAGGAGAAGCGCTACAAAGGGTTAAGGAGCGTCCGCCTGATGTGATCTTGCTTGACTTTCAAATGCCGGATCTGAATGGGATTGACGTTGCCCGGCAAGTCTCACAGCTCTATCCGGAAATTCCCATCCTGATGGTCACAATTCATCTGTCCAAACAGCTGGCCGAAGAGGCCAAAAAAGTGGGTATCCGCGGCGTCTGCTTGAAATCGGACGTCGGCTCGATTGTGGAGGCCGTGGATACCGTCCTCCACGAGGGAAGCTATTTCCCCCAAATAGGTTCCATCAGCCACTAAAATCCATGATTTTGTGAAATTGCTTGGGTGACGCTCGTTGCGGTCCACCTACAGTATTCCCTGTATTCGACCTTGAGGTATCGCCGTGCTAACCTCCTGAGTGGTTTTGATTTGGCAGGACTTTTGGATGTGCCACTTCTACCCCGAACTCTGGCAAAATACCTGCAAAACGCGCATTCGAGGCTGGAAACTGTTTATGGCGGTTCGCATTCTATTAGTGGATGATCATCCCGTCGTTAGGCAGGGGCTGAGGACGTTGTTGGAAGGGCGGAACGAGTGGGAAGTCGTTGGCGAAGCGTCAGATGGGATCGAAGCCCTGGAAAAGGTCGGCAGTTTGCAACCCGATGTCGTCGTACTCGATGTCACGATGCCAAGAATGAATGGGATTGAAGCCTGCCGCTTGATCCAGCAGAAGACTCCCGGGCTCGAAGTGTTATTCGTTACGCAACATGATTCTCCCCAGATGATGCGAGAGGCCTTGGCCGCGGGGGCCAGAGGGTACGTCGTTAAATCCAATCTGGCACGGGATCTATTGGAAGCCGTAGAAGCGGTGAGCCAGCACCGGGCATTCACGGCGCTGGCGCGAAATCCGCTTTCGTGTTGAGTGCCGGAAGTGAGTGCCGGAAGAGTAGCGAGTTCGAATGTCTGAAAGTCTGTAGTGTGGGAGGACTGCCATGAAACTGCGTATCCTGTTAGCCGATGATCACGAGATTATCCGTCGTGGTTTGTGTTCGCTTCTTCAGGGACATAAGGGATGGGAAGTATGCGGGGAAGCATCCGATGGCCGCGAAGCAATCGAAATGGCCAAGCAGTTGAAGCCGGACGTGGTGATCCTCGATATTGGTATGCCATATCTCAACGGTCTGGACGCTACTCGCCAACTCCTTCAGCACGACCCACATTTCAAGGTCATTGTCTTGACGATCACCGATTCTGATCAGGTCATCCGTGAAGCCCTCAATGCTGGCGCGCGCGGATTTGTGCTCAAGTCCGACGCCGCCCGCGATCTGGTGTCCGCAGTCGAAGCGCTCGAGAGTAACCGAATGTTCTTCACGCCGCGGGTGAATGATCTAGTGATGGCGGGTTTTCTGGATAAAGGACACGCCATAGTCCGGAATGAGCCTCCGGATTTGCCGGTCCTGACTGCCAGGGAACGTGAAGTCACTCAGCTTCTGGCGGAAGGAAAGAGTTCCAAGGAAGTCGCATCCCTCCTGAACTTGAGCACCAAGACGGTGGAAACACATCGCAGCAACATAATGCGGAAACTCAGCCTGCACTCCATCCGGGATCTGGTTGTCTATGCCATCAAAAACAATATTATCCAGATCCAGGTAACGCCTCATGTCAATGGCACGACGCATAGCACATTGGCTTAAGGCATCCAATTCACCATCGGTTCAACGGGATTCTCCCCGCGTAATGGTAACCCGCTTCTTGTGCCGCCGGCGAACTTGCTCTCGACCGAGAGCATAAAAAATTCTCCCGTCTGCCGTTCGAGCTGTACAGCTCCAGTGAAAAAAGAAGTCCTGGCCCAAGGGACGGGACTTCCAAGTGGGTAATCGCGTTGAAAAAAGGCTACGAAGCGCGACGTTGACGATCACGGTTCTGGTCTTCTTCTTTATCGTTCTCACCCTGACCGCCCTTTTTGGGCTGTTGCTGACCGGGTTGGCCGCTCTGCTGGCCGCCCTGTCCGTACTTATCGCCCTGACCCTGTTGTCCGGACTTTCCACCCTGCTGGCCCTGTCCGAATTGATCTTTCTTTTCCATATCGTCCGCCATAAATTCCCCTCCTTAATAAGGCGCGAGCCATCCCGCGCCTCAAGAATTTTGTCGACATCTAAATCTTAGTTGCTGTGAAAGGGTGCAAGGTTGGGCGACTTCTCGTGCTGAAATGGCGTTCAATCGGGGCAGAAAAATGTCCCGCCTTAGCAGAAGCGCCACTAGCCGCCGCAAGGCGCGACGATGCGGACTGGACTTCCCCGCCGCAGGGTTCAGCGGTTCAGGAAGGCCAGCCGCTCCGGGCACTAATCGTCCCGAGAAATCACAGCACCACAACGATCGCGACTCCAACGCCAGGATGAAGGAGGTCGAACAGGAAATATTCCCCGTCGATGTAGTCGACATAGCAGTCGTCAGTGTAGGCCCAATCCCCTGGCCATGCGTCAACAATAACGAACGTGTAGCCTCCGTATTGGAAACCCGGCTGGCCCTGAGCGGTAGTCGTGCGGCTCACTTTAAACGTGTGTTGGCGGCCGAACTGGGCACGGAACTTCTGGTCGGGAATGCGAGCGCCACGATGATCGGCCGAGCGTTGCGCGTGCTGGGTCGATTGCCCCGTCTCTCCCGGCTGTCTGGAGGGCTTGGCGTTCTCCTGCCGCGCCGGTTTCTCTTCGCCGCGCACAGGCTTGTCCTCACTTTGCTCCGCGGGTTTGGCTTCTCCCGGGCGCGATGAAGGCTGATCCTGCGCCGGCTTGCTCGCCTCGGGACGAGTTTCCTGTTGCGGGGGCTTGGCCTCATCGCGTTGATCCTGAGCGGACATCAAAGCGGTGGTTCCAAAAAGAAAGGACAGAGCTAGAGCTAAAGACAGAACTGAGGTGCTGACCAATCCAACGAGTTTCATGAGTGTCGTCTCCTTCACAACCGTGCAAGCATAGTGGACTAATTGGCGCCAACGACGACTTAGTGATCCTTTCGATTGCGAGCGATCAATAGATGCACGCCTGACGAAAGGGGATGCCGATACGCTGGGTGTAGGGGTAAAAAGGCAGGCGCCTTTCCTCCCGGCGGATCGGCGCCTGTTGACAGGACTTAGCGTTAGTAGGGTACTTTGGAGTGTGAACCGGACCCACCGGTGCGTCCATACAGCGAATAGTGTATTTATCGGCAAACAACAACAATAAAATCCGGCAGGCCAGCAAAATCCGACAGGCCAGCCCACACGGATAAGTTAGGGTAAACGCTGTATTGACCATCAAAAGCGGCCGGGGGACGATGGCTAGTTGGCCGTGTCGACGGTGAAAGGACGCGGTATGAACGCGACCACCGCCGACAGTCTACCCACCAGGTATCGAACCATTGCCGCTTCGTCTTTCGGAGGAATGGTTTGAAGCGAGCGACAAGTCTGACAATTCTACTAACCACATTTGGCATCCTATCAGTGGTCCCCCCGCGGATGGTCGCGCAAGATCTGCAGAGTCAATCAAGCTCTGTTCTTCCATCTAATATCCTCGGGCCCGAGCTCATTGTATGGTCTCAATTACAGAAACCACGACTGCTACAGCCCGCAACTCGAACATTAACGGGCACCATTATGAGAGATCGCAACAGGTATTTCCTGAAGGCAGCGAGCGGTAGTGCGTATCAGCTTGACGACCAGCAAAAAGCCAGGCAGTTCGACGGAAAAGAAGTAAAACTAGTCGGCACTCCGGACGAGAACCGGCACAGCATCAACGTCGTGAGCATAGAATTAATCGCCGCAATGTCGCCAACCTAATTCCTGTAGAGACGGGGCTTGCCCCGTCTCAGTGAGCTAAACAACTTCGTTTTCGGGAACCAATGAAACCGAGATGTCCAACACAGCCTCGGAGGAACGCCCGAGCTTAGCCCGGCGCTTCAGCGCCGGAAAAAGATCATCTGAGAAACGATTTAAAGTCCCGTAGGGACGATCGAGTTCCACAGATTACCCAGGTGGATGACAAATCCAGAACGTCGCCGTACCAATTAAGTCTCCCTGAAGGCCCGCTGACAAAAATAAACTCGCTGTAAATGTGCTCAGCGGGTCCATCGTGTCGGGCTTAACGAAAGCTTACTTGCTTTCGGAAGGCGTAATGTCAACCACATGCAGGACCTTAGTACTCGGATCCAATGTCGCCATGACTTTTACTTGCTTTCCTTCGTAATGTTGAGCTTTGCTCTGGTCATCCAGTTGATAGGCAGTCTGGCTTGCAGTTTCCCGCAAAACGAGCTTATCACCCGATTTTGTGATTTTGCCTTCGAAGCTCCGTGCCGACCGCTGATCGCCCTGAGTTCCGACCGGTTGCTGCATGCTATCCGGGGTTTGCGTCGACGGTGTGCTTTGAGCTGACGGCATACTCTGCGTCTCTTGAGCTAATGCATTGAAGCCAAGCCCGGTCAACCCGAGCATTGCGACCACTGCGAGAAGTCTTTTCATTTTGTCTTGCCTCCAAATGTGATTGTGCTGTTCAGGTATTGTGCAATTAAACCTTGTGAGGCCCAATGCAAATGTAGTGCCAAAACACACGCTCGGATTAACTGCTTGCCTCGAGTGGCACATAGCCGCGCAGCTAAAAAGTATTTCGCGCAAGCACAGAGTAGAAACTTCCATCATGCTGAAAGTTGTGGTTACAGGATATTTAAAGAAGACGTACAGGGATCACTGCATGCCAGGATTGCTTGCGAGTACCCGCAGATACTTGGAAGAAATATCCGGCAATAAGACGCGGCATTCGTTAAGCCGCCTCTCCAGAGGGAGACTCAGTCTTCACCGTGTCGGGCTTGCCATGCGCTGGACGATGAATCTCCTGTCGCATGGTCGGCCGTCTCTTGGCGGGGAGGCCGGCAGTTCGACCCTCCTTCCCGTCCGGGCCGATTCGACACTTTGGAGTCCTCGGGTCGGCTCCGCGAACAGCTGCAATTAGGACTCGAAGGGTGTCCGCGAGAAGTGGAAATTCCGGCACCACGCCAGAACAAAGCCACCAGAATAAAAGTCCCACAGGGACTACCCAGCTTCGCCCATCGCGTCAGCGCTGGGAAAGGGTCGAGGGAAATGATCCAAGTTCCGGAGGGGCGACCGACGTTCTTACGCATACTCAACCCACAGTCGAGTGCGGATCAGGATAAAGATTCGACGGAAGTGGATCCGAGTTACGACAATTGCGGCAGGGGGCCCGGCTCCGGCGTTGCTGGCTCCATCACATCCTGGCTGCTCGGGAGACCGGGCCGGGAAATCCCCAGCTTCTGCATTTTGTGGATCAGAGTAGTGCGCTTCAAGCCAAGTTTGGCGGCCGCGCCTTTCGGGCCGCCGATCACCCAACCGACTCCTTGCAGCGTTTGCAG